>Ga0308010_1000648_pt1 | contig 21192 bp, 18 predicted proteins | sample Neamet129_FD_202368 | JGI IMG/M metagenome (GOLD analysis project Ga0308010, IMG submission 202368) | Marine microbial communities from water near the shore, Antarctic Ocean - #129 | ecosystem: Environmental > Aquatic > Marine > Unclassified | place: Southern Ocean | collected 2014-07-24 | reverse complement strand
ATTAAAAATGTAATACAGTCTGGAGAGTCACTTGGTAAAATACTCAATGAGTATGGAGTCTCTTACTCGCAGATAGATAAGATCGCTCGAAAAACACGCAGAACCGAACAAGACGTACGTTATTTAAAAGCTGGACATGACTATGCATTATTTTGTGTACAAGATACTGCCGGAAGAGAGATTGCAGAATTATTTATATACGAAGAGGATAAAATAAACTATGTCGTTTACGATTTTAGAGACACCCTTAAAATTTACAATGCACAAAAGCCAATAGAAATTAAACTAATTGAAGATGCAGGTATTATAGAAAAGGGTTCTAGCTTTTTTCTAACTGGTGCCGCAAGTGGTTTATCCGATAGGCTGTGTGAAATTATTTCAGATGAGATTTACTGTTGGACTCTAGACTTTCGTCACGTTCAACCGGGAGACCGGTTTAAGGTCCTTTACGAAGCAAAATATTTAGAAGGTGAGTTTGTAGGTGTCGGAGAGGTAAAAGCGGCTTACTTTAATCATTTGGGGCAAGATTTCTACGCTTATCCATTCAACGATACAGGTTTCGACGATTACTTCGATCAAGAGGGGAATAACTTGCGTAAGTTCTTCCTAAAAACACCAGTTAAAAACAGTCGAATATCTTCAAAATTTTCTAAAAATAGATTTCATCCCGTCCAAAAAAGATGGAAATCTCATAAAGGAACAGATTATGCTGCACCTCGTGGAACTCCTATTTGGTCTACTGCCGACGGGGTAGTAGTGGCTTCAACTTATACCAAATACAACGGTAATTATGTAAAAGTTAGACATAACGGAACCTATACAACACAATACTTACACATGTCTAAAATTGCCAAGGGCGTTCGTGTAGGTACACATGTAAAGCAAGGAGAAACAATTGGGTTTGTGGGAAGTACTGGTCTAGCAACCGGGCCTCATGTATGTTACCGTTTTTGGAAAAATGGCAATCAGGTTGATCCTTTTAAAAGTAAATTACCTCCTTCGGATCCTGTTAGCCAAGCTTCAAGACCAAATTTCGAATTGTTTAGAGATAGCCTTGCTGCTGTATTAGATAGTATTCCTTACCCTCAAGCTCTTTAAAGTTCAGAAACACGAGTTGTATTTCTGTGTTTAGAGGGTTCCGAGAGTATGATTTTGTATTTCTCTGCTACTTCAGAAACAGTACTAAGCTCACCTTTCTTATGATAGTCTTGGAATTCTTTTAATCGAGGGAATTCTTTTTCATCTGCAAAACGAATGTCATTTTGCATAGGAGTGTCTACTTTTCCAGGCGCTATAGAAAGGGAGATTATATCTTTGTGTTCTTCCCCAATACACTTGCTAAGCATATCTAGTCCAGCTTTAGCAGAACAGTAAGTATTCCATCCTTCTACTGGCTGAAATGCTGCACCAGAATTAATACTTAAGATTACTTTTTGAGTATTCGATCCCTTATAACTGGCTATAAAATGATTTGATAATATGGCTGGAGCGACTAGGTTTATCAAATATGAAGCTGCAATAGCGCCCATTTCTTGATTTCCCATTTTTTGAATTGGTCCTACCCAGCCTGCATTGTGAACTAATGAAATTTGAGTAGCATTTTTCCATTCTGGAAACTCTATTGCTTCAATGTCTGCAACATCATTAAGGTCTAATGAAATGTGTTTGTAGTTGGCATGCTCAATTTTTTGACTTCTTGAGATTCCAATTACTTTATTGTTTTCGTCTTGTAAAAGTAACTCTGCCAATTCCTGACCAATTCCACTACTGGTACCTGTAATAATATATGCTTTCATAATATATCGTATAATTAGGTTACTGTTTTTACTCGATTTATAATAAGTACACTAAACTTATTTGTTGATCTCTAAAAATCGCTCTATGTTTTTTGTAAGTCCAAAAAGTGCAATTATATCCGATTTTTCTACTATTGTAGCCGAGTTAGGCACCCCAAGAATATGGTATTCTTTGTCGGATTCTTTATTTTTTCTTAAAATAGTCACTAGGTTTAAACTATACTTCTCTCTTAAGCCTATGTCTTTTAAGCTTCTTCCGAAAACTTCTTTTGGAGCTTTAACTTCTACAATTTCATAGTCGTCTGGAAGTTGAATACACATAACTACGTCAGGATTTATAAGCATTTCTGCTACGTTTCCACCTACCTCATCTTCTGGAGATAAAATTTCGGTAACCCCCATTTTTTCAAGTATCCTTCTTTGATCAGCTCCCATAGCACGCGTAATTATACGCTTTACCTTAAGCTCCATCAATAAAAAAGTGCAAAGTAAAAGTCCTTGAAAATTTTCTCCAATCGCAACGACTACCGCATCCATATCTTGAATGTTCTGTGATAGTAGTGCTTTTTTGTCTGTTGCATCTAAAGCAACCGCATAAGAAACTTCGTCTTTGATGTTCTCTACTTTCTCAAGTGAGTTATCAATTGCTAGAACTTCAGCTCCACGGAGTGCTAAATTTTTTGCAATTGCGGTTCCAAATTGACCTAATCCGATTACTGCAAAGCGTTGATCTGACATAATATCGTTTTATTGATTCTTACAAATGTAGAACTTTGTTTGCACTTGGCTATTGTGTATTTTTGTATTAGATTTAAAAATATGAAAAAAGCATTTTACCTCTCTTCTTGTAGTACTTGTTTACGCATTCTAAAAGAGCTTAATCAGATTGATTTTGTCTTACAAGACTTAAAAGTAAATCCTGTTACAGTTGAGCAATTAGACCATATGTATGCATTTACTTCTTCTTACGAAGCTTTGTTTAATAAAAGAGCCCAAAAGTACAAGAGTATGGGCTTGAAAGATAAAAGCCTTTCAGATTTAGATTTTAAAAACCTGATCTTAGAAGAATACACTTTTCTTAAAAGACCTGTTTTTTTAGTTAATGATAACCTTTTTGTTGGGAATTCAAAAACGGTTATAACCTCTTTAAAAGAATACTTATCGAATGAATAGTATAGCAAAGTCTCATATAGCTTTATTTTTGGCCAATTTAATTTACGCCATTACTTTTACTTTTGCAAAAGATGTAATGCCAGATACTATTCAGCCTTTAGGCTTTATTTTGGTACGAGTTACTGGTGCGATGATCGTTTTTCAAATTGTACATAGAATTTGGATTCGCGAAAAAGTGAAACGTGAAGATTATGGAATCATTACATTATGTGCTCTTTTCGGAGTGGCTATAAATATGATGTTGTTTTTTAAAGGGCTCAACTTTACAACGCCTATTCATGCGTCTGTAACCATGACTTCTACACCTATAATTGTCTTTATTTTAGCGATATTTTTACAGGCCGAAAAAACACTACCACTGCGTATATTGGGTGTGGGACTTGGTGCCGTTGGTGCTATTGTGTTGGCTGTTTATGGACAGGATTTTGAACTAACGAATCCTAATTTAGCCTTCGGTAATTTATTGGTTTTCCTAAATGCAGTGTCTTATGGCCTGTACTTAACCTTAGTTAAGCCTTTAATGAAAAAGTATCATTTTCTTACCATTATGAAATGGGTATTCACCATTGGTTTTGTTGTGGTACTCCCTTTTGGCTTTGCAGATGTACAACTAGTTGAGTGGGCTCAAGTAAGTCCTAAAATCTGGGGTGAAATTGCTTTTGTAGTTTTCGGAACATCTGTGCTAGCTTATATGTTTAATGTATATGCTTTGTCGAATTTAAGGGCTTCTACGGTGAGCTTTTATATCTATTTGCAGCCAGTATTGGCAACCGTGATTGCTCTTTTTGCTGGTTCCGATAAATTAGATCCTGTAAAGGTTTTTGCAGCGAGTTTAATATTTGTTGGAGTTTATTTAGTGGGTAGAAAGTCGAAATCACAAAAACAATAAATTATTTAGACCAACAAATTTCCTTATTTTTGCAGCAAATATTTTAATTATGATTCAATCGATGACTGGTTTTGGTAGAGCCACATTAGTTTTACCAAAAAAGAAAGTAACCGTAGAAGTGAAGAGTTTAAACTCTAAGCAGGTAGATATAAACACTCGCATTCCTTCTTTTTATAAAGAAAAGGAACTAGAAGTGCGTTCTCACCTCACCAATACACTAAGAAGAGGTAAGATTGAATTGGCAATTTTTGTTGAAACTACAGGAACCGATTCTCAGCATAAAATTAATAAAGACCTCGTGGCTAACTATATGGGAGCTTTAAATGAGGTAGGTTCAGATGCAGTTTCTAAGGGCGACTTATTAGCTATGGCTATGAGATTGCCTGATGCAATGAAAGTAGAGCGTGAGGAGTTCGATAAAGACGAATGGAACTCAGTGATGAATGTAGTAAAAGAGGCAGTTGCTGCTTTAGTTGATTACAGACAAACTGAAGGACTTTCTTTAGAAAAGGACATTAAACAACAAATTGCTACAATAGACAGACTTCACAACGAGGTTCCTAAATACGAGCAAGAAAGAATTATTACGATTAAAGAACGTATTTCTTCTAAGCTTACTGATGTTTTGCAATCTGTAGATTTTGATAGAGATAGATTGGAGCAAGAGATGATTTATTTTATAGAAAAACTCGATGTTTCAGAAGAAAAAGTTCGTTTAAAAAACCACTGTGAATATTTCATTGAAACCATGAATTCTGGAGAGTCTAGTGGTAAAAAACTAGGTTTTATTTCTCAGGAATTAGGAAGAGAGATTAATACAATGGGGTCTAAAGCTAACCATACTGAAATACAAAAATTAGTTGTTGAGATGAAAGATGCTCTAGAGAAAATTAAAGAACAAGTTCTCAACGTACTCTAATGTCGGAAGGTAAACTCATCATTTTTTCTGCCCCATCGGGTTCTGGTAAATCCACTATTGTAAACTATTTAGTTGCGCAAGGTGCACCAGTAGAATTTTCTATTTCTGCTTGTAGTAGAGCTCCACGAGGGGAAGAAAAAGATGGAGAGCATTATTATTTTCTTTCTCCGGAAGAGTTTCGATCTAAGGTAGAGGCTAAGGAGTTTTTAGAATGGGAAGAAGTTTACCCTGGCAGGTATTATGGGACTTTACGTTCGGAAGTAAGTCGTATTTGGAAGAAAGGTAAGCAGGTAATTTTTGATATTGATGTTGTTGGTGGTGTAAACCTTAAAAAACTATATGGCGATAAAGCGCTATCTGTATTTATTAAAGCTCCATCCTTATCAGTATTAAAAGCGCGATTAGTTGCCAGAAACACCGAAGACGATGCCAACCTAAACATGCGTTTAGAAAAGGCAGAAGAAGAAATGACTTACGCTAAATATTTTGATATAGTAATTGTTAACGATAATTTGAAAATGGCTCAAAACGAAGCCCTTCAAAAAGTAACAGACTTTATAAATGGCTAGTATAAAGAAAATTGGTTTGTATTTTGGGACTTTTAACCCAATCCATATAGGGCATTTAATTATTGCCAATCATATGGCTAACTACACGAATCTCGACGAGGTTTGGTTTGTGGTAAGTCCTCATAATCCTTTTAAAAATAAAAAGAATTTATTAGACGATTATGCTCGATTAGAGATGGTGCATAGAGCTATAAGAGGTTTTGACAAGCTTCGTGTTTCAGATATAGAATTTGGGCTTACACAGCCTTCTTATACCGTAAACACTTTAGCAAGTCTTACCGAAAAGTATCCAGAACATAAGTTTTCACTTATTATGGGTGGCGATAATTTGAGTACCTTCCATAAGTGGAAAAACTACGAGAATATTCTTGTAAATCACGAATTGTATGTTTACCCACGTTTGGCAACTATGCCAGGTTCTTTAGATAATCACGATCGTGTGAATTTAGTTGGAGCCCCGATCATGCAAATTTCTTCGAGTTTTATCCGCAATGCGATAAAAGATAAAAAAGACGTCCGTCCGATGTTGCCTCCAAACGTTTGGGAGTATATTGATGAGATGAATTATTACGCGAAATAGACTTATTTAAAAAAGAAAAAACCATCCTAGAGGATGGTTTTTTCTTTTACAATACTTTCTACTTATAGGATTATCGCATCCAGTGTTTGTGTAGATACTGAGTGATAATTCTCTCTCGCATTTTTATATATTCTTCTGGCTCTAACAGGATCCTTAAGGTATAAGGCCTCGTAAAGTGGTTGTAAGAATTTCCGTCTTCCCACTGTCATTAAAAAGTTCTCCAATGCTGTGTCTACCATTTTATATCCCGTAGGAATAGTAAGTTGAAACCATGCATTTAGAATTTCTGAATTCCCGCTTTTGGTAAATTCAAATGCAGTATCTAACTTTTTTAAATCTTTTATAGAACTGTCTTTGGGTAACTTTCTTAAAAAGTGTAACCATTCGTGAGAAGACCATGATTCGGATTTTATATTCTCTAACGGATAACCTTTGTTAAAGGAAAGTAATGCTTTGTCTACTTCCTTAAATTTGGTAGAGTTTACTTCTGGGCAATTATCTGGAATCCCTGCACCATAAATCCACTCTTCTAAACGTATTTTTTCTTTTGCGTCTTCTCGGTTGTTTAACAGCTTCTCATTTATATAGACTATAAATTCTTCAGTGTCCATAACTTTAAAGGCATTCTCTGTAAAGTAGTTATTTAGGAAGAAATCAAATTGTTTTCTTCCTACTGTCTCTTCAATCAATCTCAATAAGAAAAACCCCTTTTCATAGGCTATGTCTGTCATTCCATCGTCGGGATCTCTTTGGAGTAAATCGAGTTTTAAGTGAGTGTCTTTATGCGTATGCCCTAAAGCTTCTACTTCACGCTCTAAATCTTGTTTCCCCAATAAAGCTAGCATATCAGCATAGTCTTTATTCTCCATGCGTTCCATTATTCTACGTTCAAAATAGACCGTAAAACCTTCATTTAGCCAGAAGTCATCCCATGTTTTATTGGTCACTAAATTCCCCGACCACGAATGCGCAAGCTCATGTGCTATTAGAGCTGTAAGCGATCTGTCTCCTGCAAGAATGGTAGGAGTAACAAATGTTAAACGCGGATTTTCCATTCCACCAAAAGGGAAACTAGGTGGTAATAAAAGCATATCGTATCTATCCCATGCATACTTTCCGTACATACTTTCTGCTATCTTAAGCATGTCTTCAGTCTCTGCGAATTCATAAGCTGCTTTATCAATCATTTCTGGTTCTGCGTAAATACCAGTGTGTTCTCCTAAATTCTGAAATTCCAAATTCCCTACTCCTAAAGCCATAAGGTAGGCTGGTACAGCTTGCTGCATTTTTAATTGGTAAATACCAGAATTGTTTTTTTCTGTTGGGTTTTCTGCACTCATCACTGCCATTAATTCTGCTGGCACCTGTACTTTTGCTGTATAACTAAAGCGCACTCCTGGAGAATCTTGACATGGAAGCCAGGTTCTAGCTAAAATAGCTTGAGATTGGGTAAACAAAAAGGGGTGTTTTTTTCCAGCCGTTTGTTTTGGGTTTAACCATTGTAAAGCTTTGGCATTTGGAGCAGATTGATAATGTATAGCTACCTGTTTTGCATCTTTCTCAATCTCAATAATTAATGCTTGCCCCAAAATGGAGTCTTGAGCACCTAGAGAAAATTCACAGTTTTTACCTGCACTAGTAATTTTGTCTATTCGAAGTCCATTCGCATCTAGAACTAATTCCTTACTCCCGGTAAGATTTTCTATTGTATAGTTCGCAATTCCAGAAATGAGTTCTGTTTCAAAATCTACCTTTATGTCTAAGTCCAAATGGGTAGTTCGTACATTATGTGGTTCCGAAAAACTATGTTTGTCCACTCTTAGGTCTTTTTTTGCACCACATGAGGTGATTAAGATGGCTGTAAATACTAGGCTGAGTAATTTATTCATTGATTTTGTTTAAGAGTGCTAATTAAATAAAATTCGATTTAAAATTTGAATAGAAACTTTTTTAATTACCATTATTCAACTCCTTAAATCTAAAACAGCTTTCCACATGGTCGTTTACCATTCCAGTAGCTTGCATATGTGCATATATAACAGTTGATCCAACAAATTTAAATCCTCTCTTTTTTAAATCTTTACTTAGCTTGTCTGATATTTCTGTAGTAGCTGTGATTTGACTCATTAGCTTCCTGTTGGTCTGTATTGGCTTACCATCTACAAATCCCCAAATATATTTATCAAAGCTGCCGAATTCTTTTTGAATTTCTATAAATGCATTTGCATTGCTAATAGCAGCTCTTACTTTAAGCTTATTGCGGATTATTCCAGCATCTTGAAGTAAGTCTTGTATTTTATCCTCTCCATATAAGGCTACTTTTTTATAGTCGAAATTATCGAAAGCTTTACGGAAGTTATCTCTTTTTCTAAGTACCGTAATCCAGCTTAATCCAGCTTGAAAAGTTTCTAAAATAAGAAACTCAAAAAGCTGTTGCTCATCGTGTATTGGTACTCCCCATTCTGTGTCGTGATAGGCTATAAATAGAGGGTCTTTTGTAGACCAGTCGCAGCGAATTTTTTCCATAGCTTAAAGATAGTAATCTTTATGTTTTTTAAAAGCTATATTTTAGCTTCAATCCAATCACCATGAGTTTTTATTAAATCAATCAATGCGTTCACCGCATCTTCGGCAGGGATATTTCTTTGTACTACTTCTTTTTCTTTGTAAAGCGTAATTTTCCCAACTCCTGTACCAACGTAACCATAATCTGCATCGGCCATTTCTCCTGGGCCATTTACAATACAACCCATAATGCCTATTTTTAAGCCCTTTAAATGACTCGTTTTAGAACGTATTTTTGCAGTTGTTTCTTGTAAATCGAACAAGGTACGTCCACAACTAGGACAGGATATATATTCGGTTTTAGAAATTCGTGTTCGTGTAGCTTGTAAAATACCAAAGGCCGTTTGAATAATTAACTGATCACCGCCGCAATTTTCTGCGGCTATAAAAACGCCATCACCTAAACCATCAAGTAACAATGCGCCCATATCTGTAGATGCTTGCAGTTGTAATTCTTCTTCAGAAAGATTTCCATAAGCTCTCCCTATAATAACTGGGTTCTTGCAGTTGGCATTCATTAATTCTACAAACAACTTACGTTGCTCAGCCATCCCATGCTTATTGTAGGTGTCAATCATTAAAACGGCAGTAGTATCACTTTTTAGTTTCACTAGTAGTTGCTCATCTAAATCACTTAAACACACATAAACGATGTTTAGTTTGGTCGATAATTCCTCAGCTATCAAATATGTTTTAGCATCTACAAAAGGGTAGCAGCGATCTCCTTTATTATTAAGCCACGTTTTGTGATTGTAAACAATTCCTAAAGTTCCTGGAATGGCAAAATCTACTATAGTGTCTCCAGCAAAAATATAATCACAAGCTCTATCGCCAATAGTCCATTTGTCTGTAGGCACAGAATAGGTGTATCCTAAGGCAAATAAACTAGCAGGTGTAATTTTCTGTTTCAAACAGAAGTCTGCCATTACAATTGGAACAAATTTCCCTCCAATATTTACGACTTCTGTTGAATCTCTTTTAGTGTATTCAAAAGGGTTTATTGGATTTTCTGTAATGGGTTCTATCGCCTCGTGCGGTAGTCTATCTAAATAACGATCCACTAAACTTTTAGCAACAGGAATTTCAAACTCTGGCTCTTCAGTAAGTGAGACTCGTACAGTGTCGCCAATTCCATCTTCTAGTAAAGCGCCAATTCCAACCGCCGATTTTATTCTACCATCTTCTCCTTCACCTGCTTCGGTAACTCCTAAGTGTAAAGGGTAGGTCATTCCTTCAGCTTGCATTTTATTAATAAGCAATCTGTAGGCTTGAACCATTACTTGTGTATTACTAGCTTTCATCGAAATGATTACATCGTGGTAGTCTAATGCTTTACAAATACGTAAAAACTCTAAAGCAGATTCTACCATCCCCGTTGGGGTATCGCCATATCTACTCAATATTCTGTCGGATAGAGAACCATGATTGGTTCCAATACGCATAGCCGTTCCTTCTTCCTTACAAATTTCTACTAATGGTGTAAAGCGTTTGGCAATTCTTTCGAGTTGTGCTGTATAACTATCCTCTGTATATTCTATTTCTTCAAATTTTTTCTTGTCTGCATAGTTTCCCGGGTTTACACGAACTTTTTCTACAATTCGTGCAGCGACTTCTGCTGCTGCAGGTGTAAAATGAATATCAGCTACTAATGGAGTGTTGTAGCCTCTTTTTACCAACTCATCTTTTATGTTCTGTAAGTTTTCGGCTTCTCTTTTACTTGGAGCAGTAATACGAACCAGTTCACATCCAGCCTCTATCATACGAATAGATTGAGCCACAGTAGCTTCAGTGTCCATGGTGTTCGTTGTGGTCATCGATTGTAAACGGATCGGATTATCTCCACCTATTCCGATGGATCCAATTTTTACTTCGTGACTTTTATAGCGTTGGTAAGTCGTAAGACTCGTGCAATAGTTGTGGCTCGTATTCATAGGCTCAAATTTCGTGTTTTAAAATGAATAGTCAAACATTAGATTAAAATTAAGGGGAGAAAATAATAAACAGAAATTTATAGATTTAAGAAGGCAGTTGTGATGGTCATCATTTTAAAATTCACAATTCATCATTATCAACGAATAACCTTGCCTTATATAGAACCATTATTAATTGCTTCTTGGTTTGTGTGCTTGTGGTAGGTATGTTAAATTTGCGTGTTTAAAAGAAAAATTAACCACCCTAGAAAAGGAAATCATCATGAGCAATAGCGCTGGATTGTTTTCATCATCACTGGGAAGGAAATACTTAATGGCCCTTACAGGCTTATTCCTTTGCAGTTTTCTTGTTATACATCTTATAGGTAACGTAGCCTTGTTTACAGACCCTGTACAATTTAACGAGTACACACGTTTCATGTCATCTAATCCGCTAATCCGTATAATGGAAATTGTATTGGTAGCAGGTTTTTTAACGCATATTATAGATGCAATTATATTGACTAAAGCAAACAAAGCTGCACAGCCAGTAAAGTATGCAATGGACAATAAAAAAAGCTCTTGGTATTCTAGAAACATGGGACTTACAGGTACGATCATTTTAGTATTCTTAATCATTCACTTACAGTCGTTTTGGTACGGTTATAAGTTTGGTGTTATAGAGATGACTGTTGATAGCTCGGGTGTTGCAATAAAAGATATGTATACGATGGTATTGGCTGCATTTAGTCAGTCTTGGTACTCTGCAATTTACGTAGTAGGGATGCTTCTTTTAGGTACACACCTAAACCACGGATTCCAGTCTGCATTCCAATCTATTGGGTTGCGTCATAAAAAATACACGCCTACAATACAAAAGATAGGTACTGCATTTGCTGTGGCAATGACTTTAGGATTTATTTCTTTCCCAATCTATTTCTACTTTACTCAACTATAAGGATATGAAAGATTTATTCGATAATATTCCAGAGGGTCCTTTAGCTGATAAATGGACTAAATACAAAGCTGAAGCAAAGCTTGTAAACCCTTCAAACCGTAGAAACATCGACATTATTGTTGTTGGTACAGGTTTGGCTGGTGGTGCTGCTGCTGCTTCTCTTGGAGAGATGGGCTTTAATGTGAAAGCATTTTGTTTCCAAGATTCTCCTCGTCGTGCACACTCTATTGCTGCACAAGGGGGAATAAACGCTGCTAAGAATTACCAAAACGATGGGGATAGTACTTATCGTTTGTTTTACGATACTATTAAAGGTGGAGATTACCGTTCGCGTGAAGCAAACGTTTACCGTTTGGCAGAGGTTTCTGCTAACATCATTGACCAATGTGTAGCTCAAGGGGTTCCTTTTGCTCGTGAATATGGAGGTCTTTTAGACAACCGTTCTTTTGGTGGTGTACAGGTGCAACGTACTTTTTATGCAAAAGGTCAAACCGGACAACAATTATTGATTGGTGCTTACCAAGCTTTAAGTCGTCAAATTCATAAAGGTACCGTAACGATGTACAACCGTCATGAAATGATGGAAATTGTAAAAATCGATGGTAAGGCTCGTGGTATTATTGCTCGTAATTTAATTACTGGTGCAGTAGAAAGACATTCAGCTCATGCAGTGGTTGTAGCTTCTGGTGGATACGGAAACGTTTTCTTCCTTTCTACAAACGCAATGGGATCTAATGTTACTGCAGCATGGAAATCGTATAAGAGTGGTGCTCATTTTGCCAACTCTTGTTACGTTCAAATTCACCCTACTTGTATTCCTGTTACTGGAGACCACCAATCGAAGTTAACTTTGATGTCGGAATCGCTACGTAATGATGGACGTATATGGGTTCCTAAGAAAAAAGAAGATTCTCAAGCAATTGCTAAAGGCGAAAAAACAGCCCTAGATATTGCAGAAGATGATAGAGATTATTACTTGGAAAGAAGATACCCTGCATTCGGTAACTTGGTTCCTAGAGATGTTGCTTCGCGTGCTGCTAAAGAACGTTGTGATGCCGGTTTCGGTGTTAATAAAACAGGTCAAGCAGTATTCTTAGACTTTTCTGATGCTATCTCTCGTTTCGGAAAAGACGGTGTTGCTGCTCGTTATGGAAATTTATTCCAGATGTACGAGAAGATTACCGCTGAGAATCCGTACGAAATGCCAATGAAAATTTACCCAGCTATTCACTACACTATGGGTGGTGTTTGGGTTGATTATAACTTACAAACAGCCGTTCCTGGATTGTTTGCAGCCGGAGAGGCTAACTTCTCTGACCATGGTGCTAACCGTTTAGGTGCTTCTGCATTAATGCAAGGTTTAGCCGATGGTTATTTTGTATTGCCTTATACAATTTCTAATTACTTAGCAGATGATATCCGTACTGGAGAGATTTCTACTGAGCATGCAGAATTTGAGCAAGCAGAGAAAAATGTGCAAGATCGTTTAGACTTCTTTATGAATAATAAAGGAACTAAAACGGTTGACTACTTCCACAAAAAACTTGGTAAAGTAATGTGGGAGAAATGTGGTATGGCTCGAAACAAAAAAGGTCTTGAAGAGGCTATTGTTGAGATCAAAGCTATCCGCGATGAGTTCTGGAAAGAGGTTAAAATTCCTGGAGTTCAACACAGTTTTAACCAAGAATTGGAAAAAGCAGGTCGTGTAGCAGATTTCATCGAATTAGGTGATTTAATGTGCCGTGATGCTTTAAACCGTGAAGAATCTTGTGGAGGTCACTTCCGTGAGGAACACAGAACTGCAGAAGGTGAAGCTATGCGTAACGATGACGATTATGCTTACGTTGCAGCATGGAAATATAAAGGTGATAACGAGACACCTGAGCTTCATAAAGAAGACTTGAAGTTCGAAAATATTGAGTTGAAACAAAGAAGCTACAAATAATGGCTGGGATGAATATTACACTTAAAGTTTGGCGTCAGGATGGTGCCGAAGACAAAGGACGTATTGTAGAATACAAAATGTCTGATATTTCTCCAGATATGTCTTTCTTAGAAATGATGGATGTATTAAACGAGGAGTTAATTGTAAAAGGAGATGATCCTGTAGCTTTCGATCACGATTGTCGTGAAGGAATCTGTGGTATGTGTTCTATGTATATTAACGGTGAGCCTCACGGACCCGAAGATTTAATTACTACCTGTCAGTTGCACATGCGTTCGTTTAAAGATGGTGACACCATTTATGTTGAGCCTTTTAGAGCAGCAGCCTTCCCTGTAATTAAAGATTTAGTGGTAGATCGTACTGCTTTTGATGCAATTATTCAAGTTGGTGGTTACGTTTCTGTAAACACTTCTGGAAATACACAAGATGCGAACTCTTTACCTGTACCAAAAGCTGATGCCGACAAAGCATTCGATGCAGCTACTTGTATTGGTTGTGGTGCTTGTGTAGCTACCTGTAAAAACTCTTCTGCGATGTTGTTTACATCAGCTAAAATTTCTCACCTAGCACTTTTACCGCAAGGTAAAGTGGAAGCACAGGAACGTGCTTTAAATATGGTTGAGAAGATGGATGAGCTTGGATTTGGTAACTGTACCAATACAGGAGACTGTGAAGTACAATGCCCTAAAGGAATTTCTTTAGAGAATATTGCCTTAATGAACCGAGAATTCTTAGGTGCTTCATTGAAATCAGAAAAATAGATTTTACTATATATAAAAAGCCTTTCGAGAAATCGAAAGGCTTTTTTTTGTGATTAAATGTTTGTAAAAGATCAGTGAGTAGTAAAAAATACAATCAATTGATATTATTGAAAAAATGCTACGAAAAGAACGAAAAGAATCTACCTTTTACTTAGCTCCTGTCTTAAACCCTATTACAAGAACAAATGTAGAGTTCTATCTATAGATTTGTCTTAATAGCTCGTTAACAAGGGTTAATTTAGGTTAGAGGCTTATGCTCTTTATTTTGTTGTCGCTAGATTATTATAGTTTAATGAATTTGAACGATTCGTTACCTATTCTAATCATGTAAATACTTGCTGGTAGCATAGAAACATCAATAAATTGATTTCCTATACTACACCAATCTGAATATAGTACTTTTCCTATTAGAGAAACTATTTCATATTTAAAGGATTCATTTAATTTGCTGTCAATAATAAGATAATTGCTAGTTGGGTTGGGACTAATAGTGTAGTTGTTTTCATATTCAGCGAATTTACCTATGCTCGTCATCATAAAATCTTTTTTATATATCCAGGCCATGTTTGTCGAGGTATTACTATTGGGGTCAAATCCACCAAAATATAGTGCGTTTTCATTTAAAAATGGAGATACTACATAACATCGATTGGCAACTAAAGCTTTGTCATTTGTGCCAATAACACCATTTATTTCTTCTATAGAATATTGCCCAGTTGAATTCCGTTTAGCAAATAGCCCGCCTTTATAATATCCATTCCAAGTTGGATAACCTTCTCCCGAAAGACTTACTTCAAACCCTACCAATTGTATCGTCTCAGAAGTTAATGGATCAGTGTAGCTATAAAACTCATTATATGCACCAAGCACATAGTTGGCATTTGATCCTGGCAAATAATCCTCAACTAATACCGATAATTTAGTTTCATATATGCGGTTAAAGCCTCCGGAATCATCAGGTTCAAGACGGTAAATTAGCCCACTAGATTGCCCATCAGGACACCACATTAGCAGTAGCGCTTCATTGCTTCCACTCGGGTTATTAGTAACTGTTAAGCCCCTAACACCTCCTACGGCAGAATTAATACTTGTACTCAGGTCACTAAAATCGTGTGTTATACTATAGGTAGGTGTTGATCCATCAATACGTTTGTAAAGTTTGTTCCCTGAAGAAAAATATAAAGTATTATTTGCCTCCACAATACCTAAAGATCTTACGCTTACAGGACCATATTCAGGTGTACTTATCCATGTGATTTTACCTGCATTCAGGGGGTCGTACTTTCCTTTGTAAATACCTTGTGTTCCTACAGATGCAAAAACATATTCTAAGCCAGTTTGTTGGTCAGTATAAATTTCAATATCTCGGATTGAATAATTCTCTCCTGCTGGAAAGCTTCCATGAGTTATCAGACTCTCGCCCCAGGTACCGTTCAAATCATTTCTAACAAAACTCTTTACAGTTACTGTACTAGTAATATAATTAGGTGAGTAACCTGCCGCAATCAATATTGTATCTGGTACAGTTAGAAGATTGCCAAATCCATCTTTGGTGAAGACTATTTGTTTTAACACTTCAGGTCTAAGGAAGCTTGCTCCAAGAAATAAATCTTCTTGCCAATTAGCATTGGGATTGTCCAATCTAATAATTTGCCCCCAGCCGATATTGTTGTTACTTCCTCCGTACCAAGTATTATTCTCATCTTCCCAGTAACCTATAGATGCAAACAACCTGTTTTTGTGCCCAATTAACTGCAATACTTCAGAGCCACCAAGAAGAGTACCGCTTGAATCATAATTACCTGCAGTAAACGATTTATTCCATTCCTGGGCGTTTACGTTATTATATAGTCCTACCAGTAAACACAGTAGAAGTGTCCGTGCTGTTAATTTATTACTCATAGTTTTCTTAATGGACATGTTTTGTCAATGACTAGCTTTTAAAATAGCGGTATTTTTCTTACTATTCGTTATCAATTTCGGTAATCATTTTTATAGCTTCTGCTCTTGGAGGGTACATCTTAGATGCCAAGAACCCCACAATCATTGCAACTGCAAATGAAGGAGCTAGTACATCAAGTGCAACGAAATAGTCTCCAATAGCAGGGATTTCTTTAAACACAAAATTGAAAAGAATAACTGATACAAACCCAGAAATCATTGATGCAATGGCACCAACTTCTGAATAACCTTTCCAAAAAAGAGTGAGAATAATTACCGGACAAAAAGTAGCTGCAATTCCAGACCAACCAAAAATTATAACCCAGAATATTTGCCTGTCTGGTGATACATAATTCATTATCATAGCAATTAGTAATGCTGTAAATGCCATAATTATAGTTGAAATTCTAGAAATCTTAGTCAGTTCTTTGTCTTTCAAATGAGGTCTAAATATTTTCTGATAAAAGTCTCTTGTAATAGCACTAGAAGCTAGTATTAATAGCGAGTCTATTGTAGACATGATTGCCGATAAAACAATGGCAATAAATAAAGCAACTAGCAGTGTAGGCAAGAAGTTCTCTGTTACCATACTAAGTACGTTTTCGCCATTATTTCCTAGAATTAATTCAGGGTCATCTCCATTTTTTGTGAAATATATACGTGCTAGAATACCAATAGTCACAGCTGCTGCATCCGTAAGAAGTGTAAAAAATACAGCGACCCATTTCCCTTTGTCTATTTCTCTTTCGCTCTTTATAGACATAAACCGCACATACACTTGTGGAGACCCTAGGAAACCCAGTCCAATCATAGAGAAACCTAAAATTGTAAATAGGTTCATCCATTGATCATCACTTCTTCCCATTATTTGTGTTAAGCTTGGGTCTATCGCTTTAAGTCCTTCTGTAATACCTGTACCATGATCCATAGAAAACCAAACGACTATGGGTAGTAGTACCAATCCGAAAAACATTAGTAGTCCTTGAAATAAATCTGACCAAACTGCAGCTACAAATCCACCTATAAAGATGTAAGAAATCACAATAAAAAACCCAATCAATGCACCTAATCTATAGTCAATTCCGAGCATAGAATTAAAAGCAAGACCTGTAACATCTATTTGTGATGCTACATATATTACAATAAAGAGCACTAGAATTGATGCAGAGATAATTCTGAGTGTATTTGTAGTTGATTTAAAATGACTTTGTAGGTAGTCGGGGATTGTAATTGCTCCATATTTGTCAGATCGTCTTTTGAATCTTTTGGCCATAAATTGCCATGAAATAAAAACACCTAAAAGCTCTCCTATTACAACCCAATAGCTTGAGTATCCTGCCATAGCACCCATCCCTGTAAGTCCAATTAATAGCCAGCCAGACTCTCCCGTTGCTCTTGCAGAAAAAGCAACTGCCCAGAACCCCATATTTTTACCTCCTACATAATAATCACTCATGCCTTTTATTCTGCGAGAGGCAATTATTCCAATTAAAAACAAGACACCTACGTATAGCGCTAGTACTGAAACCTTGATTAAGAATTCTTGATCGATCATAAATAATGTAGTTTGTAATTTGGAAATATAATAGGTGTTTAAAATCTTAAACTCTATGCGTAATGAATTTATAAGAGCGTACAAAATGCGTAAAAAAATTGAAATAGGATTCGTTTTGTCTATAAAACTATATAAAACCTCTTAAAAAATGCATAAAATTCACTATATTTGCTACTCCAATAATTTCGGTAAAACACACGGAATTATGTGTTGAATTTAGGGCATAACCCTTGGATTTGTACATTTCATGAACAAAGAAAAGCGATAGACCATTTTGAATTCAAACATCGAAAACTCACGTACACTTCATTCATTAGACGATTTAATTTCTGCTCTTTCAGAAGGGGAGAGGACGACCTTTAACGACATAATTCGTTCGGTTAAAATACCTAACAGTGCTTTTGAAGATTACTGTTCATGGTCTAATGACTTGTACACTAGAAATTGTATTGTAAATACTGAGAAATTTGAACTGATCTTACTTTGTTGGGAGCCAGGTCAAATTACACCAATCCACGATCATGGTGGCGAGGAATGTTGGGTAAGAGTTATTCAAGGTGAGTTTAGAGAGAAGATCTACAAAGTAGATGATGCAGGAAAACTGACTGCTACTGACTCCCTCCTTTCTACTACAGGGAACATTACTTATATGGTTGATTTTATGGGGTTTCATAGTTTAGAAAATACTTCTAACACTAGAAGTATGACTTTACATCTCTATGCCAAGCCTATTCGTACTTGTAATGCATTTGACGTTGACTCAGGTGAATTTGTGCCTAAATCGATGAGCTACAATACCTGCCGTTAGTACGTAAAAATTAAAATAAGTAAAATTTCATGTCTGATATAATTAGTGATTTAGGTCTATTTAACGAATTAGTTGAAGTCTTAATTAATGAAGAAAAGCAACATCCTGTTGCTAATCGAATTGAAGCAAATGCTCTCTACGATTCTTTAGACCTTTCTCTAAATGTTAATGCAATGGTTGACGAGGAGTTTAAAGATGTACTTAAAGACGTACTTATTTCTACTCCAAAAACAGCTACTAATTTATTCTTCAACCAACTTTTTGGTGGTAGACAGGGTAAAGCAGTTTTGGGCGATTTACTAGCTGTTATGCTTAATAACAGTATGTATACTTACAAAGTCGCAGGTCCACAAGTTGGAATTGAACAAGAAATTATCCGACAATCGTGTAATATGATTGGTTATGGCTCCAATAGTAACGGTACTTTTCCTACGGGAGGCTCAATGAGTAACTATATGGCCTTAGTGATGGCTAGAGATGCTAAAGATCCTAATTGTAGGACAGAGGGTATGTCCAAATCCTTGATTGTTTATACTTCTAAAGAATCTCATTATTCGAATGCTAAGAATGTTAGTTTTGCTGGAATCGGTAGAAATAATATTCGATATATCGCAGCAGACTCTAAAGGTCGAATGATCGCAAGTAAATTGGAAGAACAAATTATAGAAGACCTCAGTAATGGTTTTGTTCCTACTTATGTAAATTCCACTGCAGGTACTACCGTAATGGGTGCTTTCGATCCAATTAATGCAATTGCAGACATTACAGAGAAATATAATATTTGGTTACACGTAGATGGTGCGTATTGTGGAAGTGTAATTTTTAGCGACAAGTATAAGCACCTGGTAGATGGAATAGAGCGATCTGATTCCTTTAGCTATAATGCGCATAAAATGATAGGGACTCCAATGACTTGTTCTATTATTTTGGTGAATGATAAAAAATATTTGCACGATTCGTTTAGTAATGATGCAGATTACCTTTACCAAACCGATGGAGACGATTTTAATTTAGGTAAAACTTCCTTTCAATGTGGAAGAAGAAATGATGCCTTAAAATTCTGGACTCTTTGGAAATCTGTTGGAACAAAAGGTCTTGAGCGTATTGTAGATCAACAATTTGAGCTGGCAGATGTAGCAAGAGAATATGTGAGTAGTAATAGTGATTATACCTTATACAGTTTTGATGATTCAATCTCTATATGTTTTAATTATAAGAATATAGACCCAACAACACTTTGTACAGCACTCTATGAGCATCAAATTACAGTAGTTGGATTTGGCTCGTTTAACGAAGACACCTTTATTAGACTGGTAACCATAAATGCTACAAATACGAAACAAGATATTTTGAATTTCTTTAAAGTACTAGAAGGTTTCGTTGAGAAGAATCCAATATTAACAACAACTATGGTAGAATCTAACTCATAAGCTGGTTGTGTCATATACTAATTAAGAGGTTTAACTCATTGTCAACCGTCAAGTATAAGCGTAGTCCGGGATTAGAAGCACTTCACTTTTAGTTTACCAATATGGTTGTTGTTAATATTCAATTCGTTTAAGATGAGTATTTTAGCCCGAATTACGTATAGCCATTGTTGTACGCTGGGTTTTTCGTAAGTAAGCGAGTACTAGCAATAAATTATTATACTGTGTTAGAAGCCGTTAAAGAGTTTTTTGAGATTCTTCAATAGCCATAAATTCAACCAGTCCTTGTATTGTTGCTTTAATACAATCACAGGGTGTAGGTCCTCCTTCCCAAGCTCCTACACAAGGTTCCTCAATTAATTCTGGGCGGTTCTGTTTTATCCATTCTTCAGCTTTATAGTACACATCAGGGTCATTTGAGGATGTTTGAACAGAGCGGATTTTTCTTTCTTTGATTATTATATGGAAAGTGTCCGTAACATTTAAATCTAATTGAAGCGCACTCATTAGGTCATCTTTTACCGTAATAGAGCATATCACTAGGGAATCATTCTTTTCCTCACATTTAAACCGTTTTAGTATTTCGTAATTTCCACATTCTGCCCATTTTTGATAATACAAAATTGAGGGTTGAGATTTTTCAGCAGATAAGAGAGATGATTTCAAAGAATCTTTATTAAATGAATAGAATGCATCAATAAACTGATTCGCTAAATCAATATTATTGTTTTTCTGAGCGGGATCTTCAGAGTTATTTCCATTTTTGCATCCAATAAATAGCAGAATCAGTATGTATAATGTTTGCTTTAAATTCATTGTCTTTTTAGTTTGGTTATAATGGATTCTAACGTATGTATAAACTCAGTATGAGTTTATATGTTTCTAGTTAATATTTCAATCTTTTTTTGTTAGCGCCGTTTACCGAGTCTAAATAGCTATTTGTTTGTGAATTATTTCCGCAAACTATAATGTAGAATGTCGTATTTATTATACGCCTAACAATCTTATGAAGATATATGATAATTATCAATATCCAAGGTGCATTTCAAAATTAAGCTGAATCAGCTCTATTAAAATTCAATTTTTATATCTTGCTTGCATGAAGATTATACTAGAACACGCTACAAAAACCTACAAGGCAGACTTATCTAAACCACACGATATTTCGATACCTATGTTCGCCTCCGAACAGAGTGTTAGAGCATGGTATGTAGATCCATTAGTTATTAAGCCTGTGCAAATGGGCGATTGGATAGCTTCGGTTGATAACGGTGCTTCTGTAAACTTTAACAATATTTTTTTTAACCCACACGGCCACGGTACGCACACCGAATGTTACGGTCATATTAGTAAGGAGAAACTAAGTGTAAATCAAGCTTTAAAGCAATTTGCTTTT
>Ga0308010_1000647_pt1 | contig 21201 bp, 20 predicted proteins | sample Neamet129_FD_202368 | JGI IMG/M metagenome (GOLD analysis project Ga0308010, IMG submission 202368) | Marine microbial communities from water near the shore, Antarctic Ocean - #129 | ecosystem: Environmental > Aquatic > Marine > Unclassified | place: Southern Ocean | collected 2014-07-24 | reverse complement strand
TAATTTTAATTTCCAAACATTGTCTATTATTTGCACATTTATTTTTTTTTCAATAAACTTATCTTTTATTTTACTTACCTTGCCTCTATATTTAATTCTTATTTTTGAATACTGGTTTGTCATTTCTAAAACTGAATAGCTTTCAATAATATATATTTTGTCTAAAATGGTTTTAAGTTTTGAGTAATCGTTAATTTTTCTTTTTTCTAGAAAAAAATCTAAAAAAGAAGGTGTGTTAACATCTATTAAGTTTTGTTTTTTCCAAATTTGATTAATTTCTTTTTTTACAATTCCTATAGCTTCTTTATATGACTTTTTTTCATTTCCAGGGTAAAATTTTAAATTTATATTTTTACTAATATCTTTATTGTTAATTGAAGTTTTTATAAAAGCTTTAAATTCATTTTTACCAGAATAGACTATCAACAAAACGTAATTTGACGCTTCGTTGAATGAATTTATTTTTTTAACATCGATTAAATCTATATCTTTTTTAACGGAACTTATATATTTTAAGTCTTCAATATTTTCTAACGCGAGATTATAATTAATTAAATTGCTGTTTGTATTTTTTTTTATAGTTTCCTGCTCAATCCAATTCTCATAAAAAAAATTTTCTTTATATAGTAGAATGTCTTTATCTTTTACTAATACGGGTAATACAGTTAAGGATATATTTGAAATGTCGGCATATGATATTCCTCTTTTAGCAAGAAAATTATTTATTTTTTTTGAGTCGAACTTGACATGAAATGTAGAAAAATTTTCACTGTTATTATTTTTACCTATCTGATATCCAAGGACCAAATCTTTAATAGTCGCAATTTTAGTCCTGTATAAACTTTCAGCATCTTTTCTTAGCAATGTTTTATCAGCAAAAGTCACAAAAGCTTTTTTGAAAGCTATTTCAATTAATTTGTCGTTATTAAAACTATTGTTCCTTTGTCCTTCTACCTCAATGTTGTTAACATCGTAAATAAGATTGTTTGAAAAAACATTTTCAGTTTTTGAGATAAATAGTATTATAAAAATTATACAGAAAAACTTATTCATTTTAAGTAGTTATCATTTTATTCATGCAAAAAACAAAAAATACTTATAAAAAAAGCGGTGTTAACATAAATCTTGCCGATAAATTTGTAGAACATATTGCAAAGATTTCAAAAAAAAATGTCAAAAAAAAGAGTAAATACTTAAATAAAGATAATATTGGGGCATTTGGATCTACTTTTGATATCAGTAAAATAAAAATTAAAGACCCCTTGATAGTATCGAGCACTGATGGTGTGGGGACAAAATTAGATTTAGCAAATCGATTTGGAAAATTTGACACTATAGGAATTGACCTTGTTGCTATGTGTGTGAATGACTTAATTGTACAAGGTGCTAAACCTTTATTTTTTTTGGACTATATCGCGGTTGGAAAACTAAAATTAAACAAGATGAAAAAAATTTTAAATGGAATTGTTAAGGGATGTAAAATATCACTATGTAGTTTAATTGGTGGCGAAACTGCTGAAATGCCTGGCATATATGATAATGATAAATTTGATTTAGCTGGATTTTCTGTGGGAATTGTTTCTAAAAAAAAATTACTCAACAAGCGAAAGGTTGCTAATGGAAACGTTGTTTTGGCCATTCCTTCTAGCGGCATACACTCAAATGGTTATTCTCTAATAAGATCCATTATTAAGAATAAAAATATTACAAGTAAATTAAAAAAAGACTTACTTATACCAACAAAAATTTACACCAGAGAAGTTCTTAACATAACAAAAAGAAATTTAATTAATTGTGCGGCTCATATAACTGGTGGGGGATTAATTGACAATATAACTAGATCTGTGCCTGATGATCTTTGTTTAAATATTGATCTTTCTAAGATTAAAGTCAAAAATATTTTTAAATGGATAAAATCAAATAATATAAGCGATGAAGAAATGCTTAAAACTTTTAATTGTGGGGTGGGATTTTGTTTGATAGCCAAAAAACAAAATGTAAAAAAAATAAAAAAATTTTTTTCTAAAAAGTATATGCCTTATGAAATTGGCTATATTTCTAAAGATAGAAAAAAGACAAACATAATTAATAAAATTATATGGTAAAAAAAAATGCCTGTGTATTTATTTCAGGTACAGGTAGCAACTTAAAAGTATTAATAAAAAATTCAAGAGAATATAATTTCCCTATAAATATTAGTTGTGTTGTTAGTAACACTAAAAATGCTGAAGGTCTGAATTTTGCAAAAATATATAAAATTCCATATTATATTTTAAATACTAACAAGCAATTGAGCTCAGAGTTGATTCTGCAAAAATTAAAGGGAAATAACATTTCTTTAATTTGTCTTGCGGGCTACATGAAAATTATAAAAAAAAAATTTATTAATAAATTTAATGGTAAAATAGTTAATATACACCCTTCGCTTCTACCTAAATATAAAGGTCTAAACACATTCAAGAGAGTTTTAAAATACCGAGAAAAAATTACAGGGTGTACAGTGCATTATGTAAATAGTAAATTAGACTCTGGAAAAAAAATCTTACAGAAAAAAATTTTTATTAACTCAAATGATACTGAAAAATCATTGAAGAAAAAGGTTCAACTAGCTGAGTATAAGGCTTATCCTGAGGCTATTATCAGAGTGTTTAAGTAAATTAATCTTTAAAGAAAAATTTTATTTCAATTTTGGCATTCTCTACTGAGTCAGAGCCGTGAACAGAATTTTTGTCTATAGATATACCGTACAGTTTTCTTATGGTGTTTGGTTCGGCATCTTTAGGATTTGTTGCTCCCATTAGCTTTCTGTTTAAAGCTACGGCACCATCTCCTTTTAATATTATAACAACTATTGGACCTGATGACAAATAGGTGCATAAATCGTTATAAAAAGGTTTTGATTGATGGATTTTATAAAACTCTGCAGCTTCTTCTTTTGAAATGTGTATCTTTTTATTACCTACAATTTCTAAATTATTTTTTGTAAAAATGTTTTTTATGTCGTCTACAAGATTACGTTCAACTGCATCTGGTTTAATGATTGATAATGTTTGCTCTATATTATTCATAATGTTCTTCTATCAATTTATTTAACAACCTTACTCCAAATCCAGTCGCTCCTCCTGAATTTAAAGCACCACCATATTTTGAAAAAGCCATACCGGCAATGTCTAAATGAGCCCATGGAGTTTTATTTAAAATAAATCTTTGTAAAAATTGAGCTGCTGTTGTTGAGCCTGCTCCACCAACATAATTTATATTTTGCATATCGGCATTTTTAGAATTCATAAGTTTGTCATAATTTTTATGAAGGGGCATTCTCCATAATTTTTCCTCTACTTTTTCACCTGAACTTAAAATTTGTTTAGATAACTTATCATCGTTTGAAAAAAGTCCAGCATATTCAGATCCCAGTGATACTATGATCGCACCTGTTAGGGTCGCTAAATCAACTATGAATTTTGGTTTAAATTTTTTTTCAGTAAAAGTTAATGCGTCAGCTAAAACTAATCTACCTTCGGCATCTGTATTTAATACTTCTATAGTTTTGCCGCTATAAGATTTAACAATATCTCCAGGTCTTTGGGCATCTCCACTTACCATATTTTCTACAAGCCCTACCACACCAACAGCATTAATTTTTGCTTTTCTTAATGCCAAGCTCTTCATTAAGCCAACTACAGCAGCGGAACCTGCCATATCATAGGTCATGTCTTCCATAAATTTCGCTGGTTTTAATGAATAACCACCAGTATCAAATGTAACTCCTTTTCCAACAAATGCTAAAGGTTCAGAATTATTTTTTGCTCCATTCCATTCCATTGTTACAAGATATGATCCTTTGATACTTCCTTGCCCTACACCAAGTAAAGCATTCATGCCCAATTTTTTTAATTTTTTTTCATCATATATATTTACTTTTAAACCATCTTTTCTAAGAGAATTTAATCTTTTTGCGTATTCATTTGGGTGTAGAACATTCCCTGGTTCAGAAACTAAATCTCTTGCATAAAAGCTTCCTTCTTCCAAAGCTTTAAATTTTAATTGATCTTGAACAGAAGGTTTATTTTTGCTTCCTGATACATTTATAGCAATAAGCCTTGTGTCTTTTTTTGTTTTATATTTGTTGAATTCATAAGATTTTAATTTTAGCCCATGAAGAAATAGACCCATAAAATTATCGTGTTTACCAACTATACTATCCGAGTTTATAAAATACTCACTGTTCTTTCCATGGTTTATACGTCCATAAAATTCAGCACCTAAATTTTCTATATCAAAGCTCTTTAATTCTATTTTGATAGAAATTAAAACTATCTTTTTTTTAGAACTAACTTCAAAAACAAATAAATTTTTTTTTAAATCACTAGTTTTCAATAAGTCATCTATGTAAGAAAATTCTAAATTTGAAAGATGTTTTTTTAAACCATTAATATTAAATTTTTCATCAGCAAATAAGACAAGGTTGCCTGGAGATTTGCTGCTTACTTTGTTTGAATAGTTAATTTTTACAGACATATAATTATAAGTACACTCTATAGAATTTGAATGGTATATATGTCCAAATATGTCCAATTTCAATGGAAAAATTACTCATTTAGATCAACTGTAGATTGAGTTTTACCAAAAGTTGCTTTAGATATAAATCGTATTTTAATGCTTAAAAACAAAATTTATAAGTACCTGACAATTGAAATTTTTAAAAATTTTATAACAATTTTGCTAACCTTTACTGCCATAGCTTGGACGGTAAGAGCAGTTAATTTTTTAGATTTAATGATTGAAGATGGCTATTCTGCACTAATTTACTTCAAATATAGTATGTTAAATATCTCCGCTATTACAACTCGTTTTATACCTTTATCTTTTTTATTGTCTATGGTTGTTTCAATAACGAAATTTGAAAGGCAAAATGAATTGCAAATTTTATGGACAGCAGGATTAAATAAAATAAAAATTGCTAATATTTTCTTTTTAATTGGTTTTTTGGTATCTCTTTTTCAAATCATATTAAGTGTAATTGTAAATCCATATGTATTAAATAAATCGCGAGGATTATTGAAAGATACCAAAAATACTCAGATACAGTCTTTACTTAAAACAAATGATTTTAGTGATGCTTTTGATGGTATTACTTTTTATATTGATGAAAAAAATTCAAATGACGAACTTATTAATATTTTTATAAAAGATATTAACGGGAGTCTAAATACAATTGTTAACGAGGCTCAAGGTTCAGAGAATACAACAGTTCTTGCTGAAAAAGGATTTTTTTTAAACAATAAAATTGTTTTATTTAATGGAACTATCCAAACTTTAAATTCAAAGAAAGAAATCAAAAATGTTAATTTTGAGAAAACTGAATTAAGTATTGCAAATTTTTCTAGAAGAACAATAGTAAATCCAAAGATACAGGAAACCTCAACGTTAAAACTTTTTACATGTTTGATGAATGTAGAATCTAATCAATCGTTAATAAAATGTCCTCATAAAAATAGTAAAAAAACTACAATAGAAACTTTATCTCGTCGTGTTGGCATGCCTTTGTATATACCCCTAATTTCTGTAATAGCATCTTTTTTGTTAATATACAAAAAAGAAAAAAAATATAATTTTTTAAAAAAATATATTGTATTTGGGTTTACGTTTATTATTTTGGTTTTTTCAGAAATACTTTTAAGGTATGTTGGTTTTTCTTTAACAAGCTTTATGTTATATTTCCTATTTCCATTAATTTTATTGGTAGCTTTATATTCTCTACTAGTGAAAAATATGATCTCTGAAAGAGTTGTAAAATGAATAAAATTATCAATCAATATCTTCTGTTCAATTTCTCAAAAACAATTGGTAACTCAATTTTAATTTTTTTATCTCTTGGTATTCTCATAAATTTGTTTGAGGAAATCGAATTTTTTAAAAGTTTAAATCAACCCTTTTCTCTGCCATTTATTTTATCATTATCTTATGTACCAACTTTAATTGTTGAGCTTCTTCCTTTCATTATATTTTTAGCTTCAATGTTTTATTTTTTAAATATAAAAAATAATAAAGATTTACTGTCTATAAAAATTTTTGGATATTCAAATTTAAAAATTACATTTATCGTAGCTTTATTTGCTTTTTTGTTTGGACTGTTTATTTTAGTTGCCGTCAACCCTGTTACTTCTGCTCTTGTTAAGTATTATGAAGTTGAAAAAGCAAAACATGCCAAAGACGTAGACCATTTAATTTCAGTAAATAAAAATGGTGTATGGATAAAAGAGATTGATGATTTGGGGTATAAAATTATTAATGCTGAGAAGTTAGAGAAAGATAATTTAAAAAAAATATCTGTTTATGTTTTTAATAATAAAAATAAAATTATTCAACGCATAGAAGCAGAACAGGCTGAAATTTTTGAAAATCCTTGGGGTATGAAAGAAGTTCATGTATACGACTTACAAAATAATAATAAATTTTATTATGAAAACTATAAATTCGAAACTAACAAAGTGCTAGAAAAAATTAACTCTCTTTACAGAAACTTAAATACACTTTCATTTATTGACTTGGTTAAAGACTATAGGCAACTAAATGAAAAGGGTTATTCTAAAAAACTATTAAATGAACAAATACATAAATTCCTCTCTCTTCCTTTTTTCTTATTTTTAATGGTTATTTTGGCCTCAATTTTTACAATAGGTTCCGCAAAAAATGGGCAAAATTTTTATTATATTGTGTTGTCTATCTTAATTTCAATTGTCATATTTTACTTTAAAGATTTGTCAATTGCATTGGGTCAAACTGGAAAAATTAGTTTAGTTCTATCTGTTTGGATGCCTATAATTGCGGTAGGTTTATTTTGTTCAATTGGAGTTATTCAAATAAATGAAAAATAACCTTTTTTTTACCTATATTTTTTTTTCTTTTTTTTTAACTTTAAAACTAATAGCGCAAGATTTGGAGATCAACTCAGAAAAAATTAAATATGACAATGTTAACAAAATTACAATATTAGAGGGCAGTGTTACCTCGGAAGATGAACTCGGTAATAAAATTTTTTCTAATTATGCAAAATATAATAAATTAAAAGGTTTAATTGAAACCAAAGGTGAAACAAAGATTGTTACTTCTGCTGGTTTTAAGGTTTTAACTTCTAATGTAATTTTTGATGATAAAAAAAAACTAATACTCTCTAACAATAAAACTAAAATCACAGATAAAGACGGTAATAAGATTCTAGTGGATATGTTTAACTATTCTATCTTAACTAATATTTTTTTTTCAAAAGGGAATATTGAGATATTAGATGTAAATAACAATAGCTATAATTTATCTGAAATTTACATAGATGAAAATAAAAAAAAAATTATAGGTTCTGACATAAAAGCTTTTCTTAAACAAAGTAATATCTTAGAAAATAACACAAATGAACCTCGTTTTTTTGCTAACACAATGTCATTGTCTAACAATGTAAATACACTAGAAAAAGGAATTTTTACATATTGTAAAAAAAGAGAAAATGATAAATGCCCTCCATGGACTCTTCAATCAGAAAAAATTCAACATGATTTAGCCAAGAAAACTATTTATTATGACAATGTTGTTCTAAAGATTTATGATTTTCCAATATTTTATGCGCCGAAATTTTCACATCCAGATCCCACTGTGGATCGAAGATCTGGAATTTTATCTCCATCTTTAACTTCTAGCAGCACTTTAGGTTCTGGCTTTAGTTTGCCCTATTTTTGGAACATTGGAGGTGATCAAGATTTAACCGTAACCCCTAAAGTATATCTAAATGAAAATCCTCTAATACTGGCTGAATACAGAAAGGACTTTAAAGATTCCTTTTTAATAGTTGATGCTGGTTACACTCAAGGTTATAAAAAAAAAGATTCCAAAAAGACTAGTGGTGGTCGAGCACATTTTTTTGCAAATTTTAATAAAAATATAATAAATGATGGAGAAAAAAATAGTGACATAGAGGTTAATATAGAAAAGTTATCTAATGACACCTATTTAAAAGTTCATGATGTTAATACTTCACTGGTCAATAGTAAAAAAGAAATATTAGAAAGTTCAGTTAAACTTACTTATCAAAATGAAGATTTTTATATTGGCCTAACCCCAAGTGCATACGAAGATATAAATAAAGAGGGTAACTTAAGACACGAGTATCTACTACCTTTAACTGTTGAGAAGAATCTTATGTCTAGTAATAAATATGGGTTCGCAGATATTGAATCTAACATAAGAATGCGAAACTACGACATTAACAAACAAACAAATTTTTTCGTAAATGATTTTAATTGGAAATCTAATAAATGGCTAAACAAGTTGGGATTTGAAAATTATTTTGAGAGTCAGGTAAAAACTGTAAATTATGAAGCAGACAACACAGATGAATTCAAAAATGAAAATTCAAATTCAGAATTACATTCGGTTCTAGGATATTTCACAAAATTAGGTTTATATAAAAAAGACTTTACTAAAAAAAATTTACACACTCTTACACCTAAAATATTGCTAAGATATGCTCCAGGACATATGAGAAATGTTAAGTCCGGAAGACTAAATTATGGAAATTTATTCACCTTGAACAAGATCAATAAACTTGATGTAATTGAAAGTGGTTTAAGTACTTCTATAGGATTTGATTATAAGAAAAATAAATTAAATAAAAAAAATAATATAGGTCAAGAAGTATTTTCATTTTCAGTCGGTCAAGTTATTAGTGATAGGGAAAATTTAGACATGCCATCAAGTTCATCCCTGGGTCAAAAGTTTTCAGATATTGTGGGTGAAACTACATATAATTTTAATGAGAAAATTAATTTGAATTATAATTTTTCTGTTGATCAAGGTTACAAAAGATTTAATTACAATGAAATAGAAGCAGGTTTAAATTATGAAAAAGTTAAATTTGATATAAGTTATTTAGAGGAGCAAAATCATATTGGCAATCAAGAACTTATAGGAGCAGGGATGAGTTTAAATCTTAACGAATCTTCTGCGTTATCTTTTTCAACAAAAAGAAATATTCTCACCAGTTCTTCAGAATTCTATAATTTAAGTTACGATTATATTAATGACTGCTTGAAAGCTGGAATTGCATTTAGAAGAGAATTTTATACTGATAGAGATGTAGAGCCAAACAACTCACTAATGTTTACAATCTCAATTATACCTTTTGCTGACATAAAGAGTCCAAGTCTCATAAAATGAAAAAGTTAGTCTTAATATTAACAGCAATAATTTTCTCCGCGAACACACATATACTATATGCTGACGATGATTGGTCTGTATCTGATAGTAAGCAAAAAACTACAATAAGAGATGATATAAAAAGTATATTTGGCATATCTGGTAAAAATGATAAGAATAACAAAGACGATGATTGGTCTGAAACTGGTTGTGATTCAGTTGACTCTGATATTAAGCAAAAAACTACAATAAGAGATATATTTGGCATATCTGGTAAAAAAGACTGCAATGAGTGGGAAACAAAATCAGATGAAGATGTGTCATCAGAAATATCTGAAAATAGCAATCAAGTAAAAGAAGAGAAAAAAGATAAATTGGCTCAACAAGAGTTTAACACGGAGAATTATACAACCATAGTTGCAAAAGTTGGAAATGCTATAATTACATCTTACGATATTCAAAACGAAATAATTACAAATTTAATAATTAATAAACTTGAAATAAATCAAGCAAATATTAATAACTATAAGCAATTAGCAATGAGAAATTTGATAAGAACAAGAATTAAACAAACTGAGATCGATAAATATAATTTAGATAATTACAATAAGGATGAATTGAAAAATTATATAAGTACAATAGAAAAAAATTTAGATACAGATTCAAAGGGATTAAAAAATATTTTCGTTACGCAAAATATAAGTTATGATTTATTAGTAGAAAACTATGAAACAGAACAAATTTGGAATACTTTAATCTTTCAAATTTATAAAGATCAAACAGATATAAATGTAATTGATGTAGAAAATGAAATCGACGACCTTAAAGAATCAAAAAATAAAGAAGAATTAAGTAAAATTAAAAAGATTCTTTTAGATAAAAAAAAATCAGAAAAATTAGATTTATTCTCTAGGTCACATTATTCTAATCTAGAAAATACAACTACAGTAAATTTTAAATGAAAAAATTAATTGCTATAGTTGCTGGTGAACCTAATAGTATCAACTCAGAAATTATAGTAAAAACATGGAAAAAAATAAAAAATACAAAAAATTTCTTTGTAATTGGAAACTATTCAATTCTAAAAAAGCAAATAAACGAAATAGGTCAAAATATAAAAATATCTAAAATCAATTCGATTAATGAATTGAGTATAAAAGAAAATCTTAACATCTTAGATGTTCCCTTAAAATTTAAATCTAGTTTTATAGTTAGTGCAGATAACACGAAAGAGTATGTGCTTAAAAGTTTAGATGTGGCTCATGGTCTGGCCATGAATAAATTGATTAAAGGCTTTGTGAACTTACCTATAAATAAAAAAATATTAAGTAATAAATACTTGGGTGTGACTGAGTATTTAGCGTTTAAAAATAATGTAAAAGATAAAGAAGTTATGATGATTTACAATAAAAAAATGTCAGTGGTACCATTAACTACACATTTAGAAGTAAAAAATATAACAGGAAAAATTAAACCTAGTTTAATAAAAGTAAAAATGATTTCATTAAATAAGGGATATAAAAAATTATTTAAAAAAAAGCCAGCAATAGCTGTTTTAGGACTAAACCCACACAATAGCGAAAATCAAAAAAATTCAATTGAAAATAAAGTTATCAAACCTACGTTGATATACTTAAGAAAATTAGGTCTAAATATTAGAGGGCCATTTCCAGCAGACACTATTTTCAACATACAAAAAAAATTGAAATACAATGTAGTTGTTGGGATGTATCATGATCAGGTATTAGCTCCATTTAAGGCTCTTTATGGATTCGATGCTATAAATATAACGCTCGGGCTAAAATATTTAAGAATGTCCCCCGATCATGGTACCGCTCAAGATATTGTTGCTTTAAACGAGGCTAACCCACAGAGCTTAATTAGTGCAATTAATTTTTTAAAAACTATTAATGATTAAACCTAAAAAATCTTTAGGACAAAATTTTTTAATTGATAATAATATTATTAATAAAATTATAAAATTATGCGATATAAATAATAACAACATCGTAGAGATTGGGCCTGGTTCAGGTAATCTAACAAAAAAAATCTTAAATCAAAATCCTAAAAATCTAATCTTAATAGAAAAAGATCATAAATTAATAGAACATTTAAGAAATGAATTAAGCAATCATAAAAATTTAAAGTTTTTTAATGAAGATATTTTAAAATTTAAATTAGAGGACAAAATAAATATAAACTCAATAATAATTGGTAATTTGCCTTACAATATATCTTCACAAATACTAGCAAAATTAATCAAGTTTAAAACATGGTTACCTAAATATAAAAAATTAATTTTGATGTTTCAAAAAGAAGTTGCAGACAAAATATTAGCAAAACATAAATCTTCTTCTTTTGGGAGACTTGCAGTTTTAACAAATGCCAGATTGAAGGTTGTCAGTCATTTTAATGTTTCAAAAAATTGCTTTTATCCAGCGCCCAAAGTTACATCAACAATCTTAGTTCTAGAACCTTTTGTAAATCAAAATTTTAATGTAAAAAATATTGCTAATCTTGAAAAAATTACACATTTTTTTTTTTCAAAAAAAAGAAAAATGATTAACAAGGTATTTAAAAAACTTTATAAAAACCCAACTTACGTTGCTGACAAAATTAAGATAGATTTAAATTTACGTCCAAATCAAATAACAGAAAAAGAATACTATAAAATGACAGAATGTTATGAAAAAGGACTTTAGTTACTATTATTTTTTGTAGCTAAAATAATTTTTTCAATTTGCGCAAAACAGTTTTCTAAATTGTCATTAATTACGACGTAGTCATAGTCCAGCCAATGTACTATATCGTCATCGTATGCCTTTAATCTTTTTTTAATGACATTAGGTTGATCTTGGTTGCGCTGTATTAATCTTTTTTCTAGTTCTTTTTTATCTGGAGGTACTAAAAATATTTTAATTAAATTTAACTCTTTAAACCTGTCTAACTGTTGAGTTCCCTGCCAATCAATATCAAAAAGTATATCGTTATTTTTTTTTAAAAGATAATTAACTGAATCTTTTGAGGTTCCATAAAAATTATCAAATATTTTCGCATGCTCATAAAATTTATTATCTGAAATATTTTTTTGGAATTCATCGTGGCTAACGAAAAAGTAGTCTATTCCCTCTAATTCATTTGATCTTGGTTTTCTTGTTGTGTGGGAAACTGAAATTTTAAAATTCTGATATTTTTGCTGAATTTTTTTAGTTAGCGTAGTTTTTCCAGCTCCTGAAGGTGAAGATAAGATAACCATTATACTGCCATTACTGGAAGTCATGTTAATTCAAGCTTGAAATAAAAATTAACTAGTAGATTTACCTTCAATAAATTTGATTGCATCGCCAACGGTTAGTATTTTTTCAGCTTCACTATCTGAAATCTCAGAACCGAACTCTTCTTCAAATGCCATAACTAATTCTACGGTATCTAAACTATCTGCTCCTAAGTCGTCTATAAAACTTGCCTCATTTGTAACTTTTTCTTCTTCAACACCGAGGTGGTCTGCCACTATTTTTTTTACTTTTGAGCTAACATCTGACATTTAAATTCCTATTTTTCAATTTACGATTAAATTTCTTATTAAATTATTAAAAATAATTGTCAAGACATATACATACCGCCATTAACATGTATAGTTTCGCCAGTAATATAATCTGACATATCTGATGACAAAAAAGCTGCACAGTTAGCTATATCTTGTCCGGTACCCAAGTCACCCCTTGGAATTTTTGCAATAAGAGTGTTTTTAAAATCATCATTGATTTTATCTGTCATCTCAGTCTTTATAAAACCAGGCGATATACAGTTTATATTTATTTTTTTTCTTGCATACTCAATTGCAAGACTTTTAGAGAAACCAACGATGCCTGCTTTAGAGGCCGCATAATTTGCCTGTCCTATATTACCTGTGTGTCCAACAATTGAGGTAATATTTATAATTTTACCTTGTTTATTCTTTAGCATTTTTTTAATTGAATATTTACACATCAAAAAGGTAGATGTTAGATTTATATCAATTACTTTTTTCCAGCTTTCATCAGCCAACCTTATTGAAAGATTATCTAATGTTATTCCTGCGTTGTTAATTAAAACATCAAGACCACCTAGATTTTTCTGACAAGAATCTATGAACTCTTCAATTTTTGAGTGTTCATCTAATTTAAATTGTTTAATATTAATATTTGCAAATTCATTTTTAAGTTTATTTAATTTATCTTGGTTTGTTCCTGTTGCTAAAATTATTGAGCCTAATTCAGAGAATTTTTTTACTAAACTATATCCGATTCCCCCAGTTGCACCTGTAATTAGTATTTTTTTATTTTTAAGATTCATTAATCAAGTTTTTAATATCATTTATTGAATTAACACTAAAGGTATTACTTCCAGGCAATATTCTTTTAACTAAGCCTGTTAAAACTTTGCCTGGTCCAATTTCTATAAAATTATTAATTTTTTCATCACCCATGAAATTTATACTTTCTCTCCACCTAACTTTGGAGTAAATTTGCTGAACTAACAAGTTTTTAATATCCTCAGTCTTATTTGTTGGAAGAGAAGTAACATTGCTTATAATTTCATAATCCGGTTTTTTAATATTTGTGTTATTTATTTTATCTTTCATTTTTACTGCGGCGGACTTCATTAGTGAACAATGAAAGGGCGCACTGACTGGAAGAGAAATACTTTTTTTTTTTTTTTCTTTTAAAATTTTTTTAAGCTCTTCAATTGTTTCAATATTTCCACTTACAATAATTTGACCGTCAGCATTATCGTTAGCAATTTCACAAACACCTTGATTTTTTAACTGTAATATAAAGTCATTTACTTCATTTTGTTTACAGCCAAGTATCGCAATCATGCCACCTCGCCCAACTGGTACAGCTTCTTGCATCGACTTTCCTCTCTCAAAAAGTAAGTGCAAAGCATCTTTTAAAGTTAAAGCATTAGCACAGAGTAGCGCACTGTACTCACCTAACGAATGCCCAGCAAAGTATTTAACTTTTTCTAAACTAAAATTGAATTCATTTTTTAAAACAAAAAAAATTGCATAACTTGCTAAAAGTATTGAAGGTTGCGTGTTCTGTGTAAGTTTAAGTTGGTTTTCTGGACCTTCTAGTATAATTTTTGATATCTTAAAATTTATTGCATCATCTGCCTCTGAGAATATTTTTTTAACGCTTGGAAAATTATTATAGAATTCACTTGCCATACCCACTGTCTGTGAACCTTGCCCTGGAAATAATATAGCTTTCATTTGTATAATTGGTTTTTTTATAACATTATTAGTATTGAATTGACGTACTTATAATAGTATAAAACCGTTCTTTTAATAAATAAACAATTAATGATTGCAAAATGAGTTTATACGAACACACATTAATAGTAAAACAGGACATTTCTACACCTGAATTAGAAAAAATAGAAAAAAAATATAAAGATATTATTACTAAAACCGAAGGTGAGGTTATTAAGGTCGAAAAATGGGGACTTTTAAGTTTTGCAAAAAAAATTAAAGCTTATAATAAAGGTTTTTATATTCATTATAAGTTCAAAGGTGAAAGTAAAACTTTAGATGAAATAAAAAAAAATAGTGTAATTGACAATTCATTGCTTCGGCACCTAACTGTAAAATATAAAATTTTAGATACAGAAACGGAATACTTCAAGGAAAAAGATATTAATGAAAAGAAAAAATAATAAAAAATTTAATAAAAGACCGCAGAACCCTTTAAACAAACTTAGTTTGTTTCAAAAATCTGACTCAAGATTTTCAAAAAAATGTCCACTTTCTGGCAAAGATGCACCTGTTGTTGATTATAAAAATATAAAATTACTACGAAGATATATATCTGACACTGATAAAATTATGCCGTCCAGAATAACTTCTGTTTCTCAAAATAAACAAAGAAAATTAACTAGTGAAATTAAAAAAGCTAAAATTTTAGGACTGATTTAATTATGCAGGTTATTCTTTTAGAAAATATTTTAAAACTTGGTAAGATTGGTGATCAAGTTGAAGTAAAAAATGGATTTGGTAGAAACTATCTTTTAAGGCAAGGTATGGCTCTAAGAGCTAGTAAGGAAAATGTTGAATTTGTAAGTAAAAAAAAATCTGAATTAAATAAAAAAAATGATGATGCTAAAAAAACATTTAAGGAAATAGCTGATAAAATTGAAAATAAAACCCTTAAATTTAATAAAGAGTCTAAAGAAAATGGTGAACTTTACGGTACAATAAAACCTAAAGAAGTATCTAGTGCCTTTAAAGACTTATTAAAAATTGAAATTAATCCATCTCAAATAGACTTAAGACAAGAAATTACACAAATTGGTAAGTACAAAATTAACGTTAACCTTCATGCTGAAGTCACAGCTACTGTTAACTTACAAGTTGATAAAATAGATTCTATTTAAATTATATTTTTCCACAGGTAGAAAAAAAAGTGTGTAACTTTTAAGTTTCTATTAACTCTGCTTTATCTATTATATTTATTATGGAAAAAGTAAAATTAAGCATAAGCAATACTGAAGAAAACAAATTACCCTCAAATATAGAAGCTGAACAGTCTTTAATTGGTTCTGTTTTAGTTAACAACGATATTATTGATGAAATTTCAAACATTGTTAGTTCTTCTAAATTTTTTGATCCTATACACAGAAAAATTTATGAAGTAATAGAAAATCTAAACAATAAAGGGATGATAGCTAATCCCATTACCCTTAAAAACTATTTTGAAAATGACTCAGGTTTAAGTGAAGTTGGTGGTGTTGATTACCTTGTTAAATTGACCAGATTTTCATCTTCTATTAAACAAGCAATTGACTATGCAAAAATCATACATGAAATGTATGTTAAAAGAGAACTCATATTTATTTCTGATGGAATTTTAGATGAAGCTAAAGATGACCAAACTGAAAAAACTGGTGAAAATATAATTGTTGATGCTGAAAAATCATTGTTTGATTTAGCAGAAAGAGGAAATTTTTCACAGACTTTTCTAAAATTTAATCAGGCAATTGATCAAACTATAGAGATGGCTACATTAGCTATGAAAAGTGACCAAGGAATTGTTGGCGTTCCTACTGGTCTAACAGATTTAGATGAAAAGTTGGGTGGTTTACATAGATCTGATCTTGTGATTATAGCTGGAAGACCGTCTATGGGTAAAACGGCACTTGCTACAAACATTGCTTATCACGCTGCAAAAACTATGCAGGAAAACAATGAGAAAGGATCTGTTGCTTTTTTTTCTTTAGAGATGTCTTCAGAACAACTGTCAACGCGTATTTTGTCTGAACAAGCTAGAATTTCTTCTCATGAGATAAGAACTGGAAAAGCAACTGAGGAAACATTAAATCGTTACATTGAAGCATCAAGAAATATATATGACCTCCCACTTTATATAGATGAAACACCTGCTATTGCCATTTCAACTCTAAGTAATAGAGCAAGAAGAATTAAAAGATTGTTTGGATTAAAATTAATTGTCGTTGATTACATACAGTTAATGAGAACTAATTCAAATAGAATGGACGGTAGAGTCCAAGAGATATCAGAAATTACTCAAGGTTTAAAAGCCCTTGCAAAAGAACTTAATGTACCCGTTGTTGCCTTGTCACAATTATCAAGAGCTGTTGAACAAAGAGATGATAAAATCCCCCAACTATCGGATCTTCGAGAATCAGGGTCTATTGAACAAGATGCTGATGTTGTATTGTTTGTTTACAGGGAACAATATTATCTTGAAAAAAAAGAGCCCAAACAAGGATCCATTGAGCATGCTGAGTGGCAATCAAAAATGAGTGACATTCATGGATTGGCAAATCTTATCATTGGTAAGCACAGACATGGCTCTACTGGAACTGTGCATGTTGAGTTTGAGGGTATGTTTACTAAATTTAAGGATTTACCCAAAAATTAATACTTTAGTTATCGAAAATTTAGGATATATCTCAACTTAGGCAATGTTTGGCAAAATTTATAGAGCACTGATTATCAATTTCTCAAAAACTTCTATTGTTTTAGTTTGTTGTGCACTTTCATTTTTTCTCTATTTTTCAAAAGATTTCAAACTAGACGCTTCTTCTGATTCTTTATTGTTGGAGAGTGATAAAGATTTAAAGTATTTAAGAGAAGTTAGCGAAAGATACGGCTCTAAAGACTACCTTATCCTAACTTATACGCCTGTATTGAGCTTTACAAATGAAGAAACAATTATCAATCTTCAATTTCTAAAGTCAAAAATAGAAAAACTTGAATGGGTTGATAGTGTGGTCAGTATAATTGACGTTCCGCTTTTTAAAAATAGTAATGAGCCATTAATGGAACGGTTAAAAAATTATAAAACCTTATCATATCCAGAAATAGATAAAAAAAAAGGTTTTGAAGAAATCCTTAGTAGTCCAATTTACAGAGAATATGTCATCAGTAAGGACGGCAAAACTTCAGGCGTAGTTGTCTACTTAAAAAAAGATAAAAAATTAAATGAACTGATAAAAACTAAAAATAACTACTTTAATCTTGAGTTAGATGGAAATCTAAATAACTCGCAAAAAAAAAGTAGGGATATTTTTAATGATAAATACGACTCTTACAAAAATATTTATAATCAAAAAAACCATCAAAATATTAACGAAATTAGAGAGGTAATTAAAAAATATGGCGAGAATGCACAAATACATTTAGGTGGATTGCCAATGATAACTGACGACATGATGTCGTTCGTTCAAAGTGATATTGTTGTTTTTGGTATAGGAGTTTTTTTATTCATTATTTTTACACTGTGGCTCATTTTTAAAAAAATAAAATTAGTTATGATACCATTACTGGGTTGCGCTTTTTCAGTGGGTATAATGGTTGGTGTTTTAGGATTACTAGGTTGGAAAGTTACAGTAATTTCTTCGAATTTTATTGCCTTGATGTTGATACTAAATATGGCAATGAATATTCATGTCACCGTCAGGTTTTTACAAATTAAAAACGAATTTAAACATTTTAGTGTTCAAGAAGCGGTTTATCAAGCCAGCAGTAAAATGTTTTTACCAATCTTTTATACGGCTTTGACTACAATCTGTGCTTTTTTGTCTTTAATATTTAGTGGAATTAAACCTATTATTGATTTTGGTTGGATGATGACATTAGGACTTATTGTATCTGTGATTATAACTTTTACCTTGGTCCCTGCTCTACTTAACACTTTTAGTAGTGCAGAAGATTCAATAAATCAAAAAGACGGAAAATCTAAAATAACTAATGCACTTGGGAATTTTACCAAAAATAATACTTCAATTATATTTGGTTCTGCTTTGATTGTTGTGGCTTTAAGTGTATTCGGCATTTCAAAATTAGAAGTAGAGAATAGTTTTATTAATTATTTTGATAAAAAAACTGAAATTTACAAAGGTATGAAGCTTATTGATGATAAACTGGGTGGTACGACAACTTTGGACGTTATTTTAAAATTTCCTAACAACAAAGAAAAAAAAGAAAAAGATGATGAGTTTTCAGAATGGGATGAAGATAATCAAGATAACAAAGAAGATCTGGCAAAATATTGGTTTACAAGAAATAAAATAGATAAAATTTTAAAGATACATGATTACTTGGATTCTTTACCGGAAATAGGAAAGGTTATGTCTTTTGGATCAATTATAAGGGTAGCGGAAGATTTAACAGGCAATAAACTAGAAACTTTAGAAACTGCAGTTTTATATAGTAAAATACCTGAAGAGATCAAAAGAGAAATTATCTCTCCTTATATATCAGTAGAAAATAATGAAGCTAGAATCAGTGTTAGAATAAAAGATTCTATAAAAGATCTCAGAAGAAATGATCTTATTAATAAAATAAAAAATGAATTAATTACAGAAGTGGGTCTATCAAAAGATGAGTACAAACTTGCAGGCGTTGTGATACTCTTTAATAATTTACTACAAAGTCTTTTTAAATCTCAAATTTTAACTCTAGGCGTTGTTATGATTGGAATTTCTATGATGTTTTTAGTTCTTTTTAGAAATCTTGTGCTCTCTTTTATTGGAGTTGTTCCTAACTTTATAGCTGCATTTTTTATTTTAGGAATTATCGGCCTACTGGGCATTCCATTAGATATGATGACTATCACAATAGCTGCTATTACTATTGGTATAGCAGTAGATAATAGTATTCACTACATTTACAGATTCAAAGAAGAATTTAAAAAAATAAATAACTACAACCAGACAGTTGATAGGTGCCATAATACAGTTGGTGTAGCTATACTTAACACATCGATTACGATTGTTTTTGGATTTTCTATTTTAGTATTTTCTAACTTTATACCTACAATTTATTTTGGTGTATTTACCGGTATAGCAATGCTTTTAGCGCTAATTTCTGTGTTGACTCTTTTACCAAAGTTAATTTTAGTTCTGAAGCCTTTTGGTAATGAATAGCTTAATTGAGTTTATAAAAGAAGACATCTTATTCTTTGATGTTATTTTTCTACTGATAATTTTATATAATGTAATAAAATGTTTTTCAGATGGATTTTCGTTAAGCTTTCTTTCATCTTTAAAGTGGATAATTTCTGTTTTAGCAACAATAATTTTTGTTCCTAAGCTACAACCTTGGGTGGGAGATTATATTGATTCTGGTTTCATAAATAGTATTGGGATTGGTGTTTTTGTATTTACCATAACTTTGTATACTAGTATTATTTTAGGAAAAGCTGTAGGTAGAACAGTAACTTGGACGGGCGTAGGTTCTGTTGATAAAACATTTGGTATTCTTTTTGGGTTTTTTAAAGGTTACGTGGTTACAATTTGTCTTTTTTCTGTATTAAACTGGTTTTATCCCTATGAAAAATGGAGTATATCAACAATAGATGCTTTTTCTTTTGATGTAGTTAAAAAAGGTAGTGATTTACTTACTAATGAATTTCCAAACTATAAAGAAATTATAGAAACTAAGGAAAAAATTGAGAAAATATAAATTAGATAAACCAAAAGAAGAATGTGGTGTTTTTGGTATTTCAGACCATGAAGATGCCTCGGCTTTAGTGGCATTAGGTTTACACGCACTACAACATAGGGGTCAGGAAGGCTGTGGTGTTTCTTCATTTGATGGAGAAAAATTTTACTTGGAAAAGAGGCAAGGATTAGTTGGTGATCATTTTACCAATCCTGAAATATTAAAAAAGTTACCTGGCAAATCTGCAATCGGTCATAATAGATATTCTACAACAGGCGAAGTTTCATTGAGAAATATTCAGCCCTTTTTCGCTGATCTTTACTCTAGCGGGGTAAGTTTAGCTCATAATGGAAATTTGACAAACGCTATAGAGCTTAGAAATAGTCTTGTTAAAGAAGGCGCTATTTTCAGAACAACAAGCGACACAGAGACTATTGTCCAATTGATAGCAAAATCTAATCGAAAAAAAATGACAGATAAAGTTATTGATACCCTTTTTCAAATACAAGGTGGTTACGCTTTAGTGATGATGACTAACAAAAAATTAATTGGCATTAGAGATCCATTTGGTATTAGACCGCTTGTAATTGGGAGGTTGAAAAATTCTTTTATTTTTGCATCTGAAACTTGTGCTTTAGATATTGTAGGAGCAAAATTTGTAAGAGAAGTTGAAAATGGTGAGATAGTTGTAGTTGAAAAAGGTGAGTTAAGTAGCTTAAAACCATTCCCAGCAAGAAAATCTAGACCTGATGCCTTTGAGTACATCTATTTCGCTAGGCCTGATAGTATACTTAATAATAAGTGTGCATATGAATATCGGAAAAAGTTGGGTGAAGAGCTTGCTAAAGAAACGGATATTAAAGCTGATCTTGTAGTTCCAGTACCAGACTCAGGAGTACCCGCTGCTCTTGGTTATAGTCAATATGCCAAAAAAAGTTTTGAATTAGGGCTTATACGAAATCACTACGTAGGAAGAACTTTTATCGAGCCAACGCAGAGTATTAGAAGTTTTGGTGTTAAACTAAAGTTAAATGCGACCAAAACATTAGTACAAAATAAATCAA
>Ga0308010_1000641_pt1 | contig 21397 bp, 10 predicted proteins | sample Neamet129_FD_202368 | JGI IMG/M metagenome (GOLD analysis project Ga0308010, IMG submission 202368) | Marine microbial communities from water near the shore, Antarctic Ocean - #129 | ecosystem: Environmental > Aquatic > Marine > Unclassified | place: Southern Ocean | collected 2014-07-24 | reverse complement strand
TCGATTGTTATCGCATCAACATCAGAAGCGGAACCGATAGTACCACCATCTTTAATAATGATGTCATCAATAAAGGTAACAACACCACCAGAGGAGATAGTCATTGCAGAAGTAGCAGATGCAGAACCTATCGTACCACCATCGGCAAGAAGAAGTTTTGCCATTGTCATTAGACCAGTAGAAGGATTGTATGTTAATCCTGTATCTGTTTCTGCACCTTGAGCTCCAGTTGCACCGTCAACAAATACTGGAAAAACAGTTTCGTTGGCAGAGTTGTTTGCAGAAGCAGTAAACACAGTTGCAGTACCAGAAACAGCAGTACTCCAACTTAGAACACCACTACCATTTGACATAAGAACATCACCAGAATTTTCTGCATCAGCATCAGGTAATACCCAAATTTGGTTTGCACTAAGAGCTGGCGCTTCAAAACCTATGTAGTTTGCACCTTCGTAGAAACGTAATTCTTTATTATCACCTTTAAGCCATAAGTCACCTTCTACTTGAAGAAAATCACCAACATAAAGGTCTGCACTTGTACCGATACCGCCAGTAACAACTAACGCACCAGTAGTCTTACTGGAAGAAGCAGTACTAGAACTAACAGTAACAACACCAGCAGAACTAATCGCAATCGCATTTGTATCTGAAGCAGAACCAATCGTACCATCATCAGGGACTAATATATTTGTTCCTGTTAACGCAACCGTACCTGCAATTGCTGGTAACAATATTTCGAGATCAGCTGTTGCAGCAGGGCCCTTCAGTGTTACTGCGTTTGTCCCGTTATCACTATCTTCAAAAAACTCTAGATATCCAGCACATGTAGCGCCATTTTTTAATTGAGCTCCAGCATTAATTATTGGTGTAGTAAGTATTGCTGTAGTTAGTGTTTTGTTTGTCAATGTATCTGTTGTTGCTCTACCTACTATTGTATCAGTTGCCGCTGGTAGTGTTAGAGTTACGTTACCAGAGTATGCTGAGTGGGCGGCAGATTGTAATTGTGTATAGTGTGCGTTTGAACTTTCACAATAAAATTTTATGTTAGAAACTGAACCGCCGTTCTTGAGAACAATCTCACCAGTTTGAATATCTACGTTACCATCAATTCTTACCTTACCAGAACCATGTGGAGTTATAGCAATATTTCTATTTGATGATGAAACAATGGCTTGTGCAACAACGTCTAAGTCGCCACCTAATTGTGGTGTCTCATCTTGAACGATATCAGTTTGAGCTGCACCAGTAACCGTCAACGTGCCACCAACTAGTAAGTTACCTACTATTCCAACATTTGTTGTACCAGTTGGAATTTCAATAACATCAGCGTCAGCGTCATTCTTAATTGTTACGTCATTAGTTGATCCCTGACCAGTTATAACAAGTCCTTCAGCTGCGGTATAACCAATCGCCGCATTATCACCAGCGGCAGTATCTCCATCAGGTTCGAAAGTTGTTGCAGTTACAACACCACTGAAGTCAGCTGATGTTGCTGTTAGTGCTTGAGTGAAAGTTAATTGTCCATCCGTAGCGATAGTGATTGCGTCAGCATCAGAAGCAGAACCAAGAGTACCACCATCAGCAACTGCTAAAGCTGCAACACCTGATAACAATAAAGTACCATCTGAATCAGGAAGATTAACACTTCGATCAGCAGTAGGGTCTACAACATTCAATGTTGTTTCGAATGAATCAGCAGTTGCACCCTCAAAAACTAAATTTGAGGCGAATGTAGGATTATCTTTAAGTATCGTAACATCACTCTGGAGTTTGTTAAATTCTAAACGTAACTCTTCAAGAGTTTGTGACGCTGTTACTTGTGCTGCGGTGATAGCCATTTATGTTTTCCCAACTAATTCTTTAAGTAGATTTTTAATCTCATGCATCTCACACTTTAATATATTTATCTCTCTTGTTCCCTCTCTGATCTCATCTCTTTGTTCTTGTGCTGAATTTGCACGTTTAATAGCAAGATCATATGCTCCCTTATTACGATTTATAATAGCTTTACTTCCAGTTTCTCTAACTAAATCTGTACTTCCTTCCACTTGCAAATATTTTTGTTGTTCATCCATTTTATATCGCCAATGCAATCGCTCGTAAATCTTTAATCCTTGGAGGGTTGGCCGTATTAGTACCTTTCATCACAATCTTAATTTGGAATGAAATAAATTCGTCTAATGGAGTTCCTAGTCCATCATCTGTTACTCCAGCAGTATATTCATACTCTTGAAAGTTGTCCTTGGATGTAGAAGATTTTACAGTATTATCGGGACCACCATCAGTATTAAACGGTTCATAACTTAAATCATCAAACTCAGAAGCATCATCTGATCTTAGAATTTTAAAATACAATTCTATTTCAGCAGAGGAATGTCTATTAGCAGAAAATAATACTTTTATAGCAGTAGCAGCATTTTCCAAGGACACTTTTTTAGTTAAATAAATTGCTGAATTGTCATCTCCTGATGGATCAGAAGAAGGGTCATAAAGTTCGGTTGGATAAACATCAGCTTGTACATCGATACTATTCAATCTATTTGCAACGGCAAGGAAAGTTGATCTACCCATATCAATAATAGGAGAAACATCACCATTCTGTGAAGTCAGCGATACATCAAGTTTAAGAGATTTATTACCACCACTTTCAAGACTTTCATTTATGGTAGAAGCTACCATATATGGCGTATCAAAATCATAATTTTCATTTAGGTCTATTTCTATAGGGGTCTTTATTGAAAATGAAGATTGAACACCAGAAGGAGATGTTGAAGTCATAGGTGTTATAGTAGATAAAATTTCCGTTTTTTCTAATTCCAATACAGATAAAAGTGCCCGACCAGTATCATAACCAGCATTCTCTGTTGCTGTAACAAGCTGTCCCCCATTAGATGCATCAGTTGATCCACCCGTAATCGTTGGACTACTAGTAAGTACAACTGTATAAGAATCTATATTCATATTTGCAATAGCATTATGTGTTTTATTAATCTCTGTGAATGGTACTTTGTGAATCATATACAATTCTACCGTTGCACCAGCAGCATGACTAGCAGCTGAAGTATTATCCTGAGCTCTAGTTATAGTAGATATATTGGTTGTACTAATAACAGTATACTTCATAATTTCATCATCAATTTTGATCCACCACTGATTACTAGAGTCATATGCAAACTTTCCTGTCGTATCATCAAAATTTGTTCCATTAGCTATAGTTATACTTGTTGCAGAAGAATCTATTGCAGCTGAGAGAGTTGTTTTGCCTTCAGATATCACACCAGAAATAGTAACATTATTATTTACGTCATACATCCCATGATTCTTATGGTTTACTAATAGTGCTGTATTTCCATGAGAAAAAGTCAGAGGATTTTTCTGCAATCTTTTAACTGGAAGTTCATCATTATTAAGTTCAACTACCGCAGGTTTACTAATGTCAAAGTCAGCACAAAATACTGTAAATTTCATATCTTCCGTCATCGATGGTGCCCAAACTCTATCATTGTGACTCTTAAATAAAACACCAACATGTGGTTGTTCTGAAATCATTCTTGAACCACCAATATCTGTTTCTCCCATTCGAGAAATCCAAACTTTATATTTTGGTGAGCTCGATCCCAATAAAATGGCATATGAAGTCTGATTTTTAACATAGACAGGAGAAGGAAACGTAAATTTAGTTGCAACAGTCGCATCATCTGATATGTTTACTTGTGAAGGCTCAATTATCTTCCTACCAAAAGGCAAAATCTTTTTAGTCGGTACACCGTCAGAACTACCATTTTCCATACCAGTAGCTCTGAGCTCACAGAAAACTGGTAAAATATCATCCTTTTCAGAAAAGAAAACATCTACAGATGTTATGAAACGGCCGGGAGAATTTGTTGCTCGACTTCGAGCTATAGCATCTGTATTATTTGGATCTAAATTATCTGCCATGGCAACTGTATTGTCAAAATTAGGTTCCACAAAGAATGTTTGAGCAATTGGATCCGGCCCTCCCCAATCATCATCATCTCCAGCAGGTGCTGCAATTACAAACCCCGAAGATGAAGAAACACTTCTATCTTCAGAACCCGAAGTTACAACTATTTCAGCATTTCGTGTAGCAATAATAGTTTCTTGTTCTGTCTCTAATATACCAACAGCATGATATATGGCATTGCCGGCAGTTTCTGGGTGTTTTGATCTTACATCTCTCGTACTTGAAGTAAGTCTAAATGTTATTTCTCCAGTTCTAAATACTGGATTTCCTTCAATTTTAGGATCAGGTAGTGCAAAAATACCCTGAATTTTACCAGCAGCTGAAGTTATTAACGGACTTTCTTTTTGTATAACTCCACTGACATCAGCCGCATCTGTAGTAAACCCAGTAAGAGGTGTGACATACTGAGATACCTCAACACCATCAAAGAATGTGTACAATCGTATATTTGGTAAAAATTCTGTACCTGTAAATGTAATATTCTTTGCTCGACAGAAAGGAATAAATGCACGTTGAATAATTCTTGATCCTTGAGATTCTAGATCAATCTGTGCAACAATTGATGTCTCTACACCTTGCCTTCTTTGTGAGGCAGTGGTAGTGGTTGTTCGAGTTACACTGTTATCGCTGCCGACAGAATCCGTAACTGTCGTACCTGACCAAGCAGTTTCCCAAGCATTCCATACAGTACCAACAGCATCTTGATTAGCAGCAGTAAAAGTATCAAAATTTCCTTCAACATTAATAATAAGATCAGGAGCATATTCAATTTCAAACCACTCATCTCCAGATGGATCAAGCTGTATGTTTCCCACCCAATTTGAAAGAAGTAAAGGTGTAACACGTTCAACTCTAGAGGCAAAAGGTTGATCTGTAAAAACAACTTCTTTGTAAGGAAGAGTAATAAGATCACCAGTTCTTTGATAGTGAGAAACTGTTCTTTCTACATCTGTTGTTGCCGCTTCTGTTAGAGAAACGCCTTTAGTTGTATGTAAAGGACGTAATTCATTTTCTTGCATATCTATAGAACATTTATAATCTTCATGTTTAACATCACCTACAGAATGTCCAGCAAAATTGTCTACAACAAATCCAGATTTAAAACGATCTAATCCATTAGCATCTTGTATCTGAAAACTATCAGCATTTCTTTCAAGCAAATTTAGAGATGTATAATACTCTACATGATTAACCCGTTCTTCAAGTTTACCAATATCTTTCATCGTAAACCGTTGATTTTTAACTCTACGAATTTGAACATCGTTTGGTTTAAATGTATAAGGGGGAACATATATATTTGCCAATAACATATTTTGTTCATTTTCTTTTGGAAGACTTGGGTTTTCGGAAGACCTACCTCTAGCAAAATCAAATTCGCCATCAGCATTTAATGTTAATCTTGCTCTATAACCAAGGTAATATTCAAAATCAGTTATAATTAAACTGCCAGGTTTAATAAAGTTTACTGTAGAAGAACCTGTACTTTCAAATTGTCTATTAAAAAAATCAAAAGAGTTTCCTGTGATTTCATCTACAGTAGATAAATTCGTTGACGTACCAGCAATATCCTCTGCCCTTGGACGTAGATCAAAAACATCTTGCAGATTATATTCACCAGAAGGAGCCGGGTCATCAGGATCAACCTTGGTAGCAGAATATTTTGGAATATCTTCGTATGTCATTTGATCAGCAACATCTGTATAAGAATCAACCGTAAAAAAGTCTCCAGTACCATGATCTAGATAATCATAAATAACAAGAAGTTTTCCTAGAGGAGAACTAACGCCAGGCTTTCTAATAATTCGAGAAATATCATAATAATTATCACGCTGACCTGTATCTAGTTGATACTTTTCTGTAATATTACTACTACCTATTGTGACAGCAGTAACAGGTGCAGATGCGAGACTAGAAAATCCAGTAACTGTATCTGCTGCACTAAATTCTACACTTGTTCCTCTTTTATAAACAAAAGCCATAGGAGAAGAATTCTCTATAATTCTTCCTTTTGCCCCACTATTTGAACCACTAATTTCTTCACCTCTAATAAAATTTCCAACGGTAGTCCCTAAAGTTAATTGTGGTGATATAGCGTCTGTTGAAGTTGATTCTGAATCTAGAACAGAAACAAGTTTAATTGCATCTCCTCGACCTAGAGAAATAGTTTTATCGGTTGGCCTTGTACCATATGCATCAGCAGCGCCTGGGGAGACTTTTAATTGTTTCATTAATTTTGCAGATTTTGTTTTTGCTATTGCTGAAGTTTTCAGTAGAGTAGCAGTAATTTTTAACTTTGCACCATTCCCAAAAACCCCCTCATTAGTGATAGTAACAGAACTAGTTCCACCCCCAGAGAATCCAATAGATGCACTTACCACATCACCTTGAACTCCAGATCCACCAGAACCAGCAACAAGAATAGTAATCATATAATCTGGTTCTGCATGTGGTTGAAATATTTCATTCGTACCGCCACTAAGAGTAACAACACCAACACTGCTTGATGTTGTAACAAATTGTTTTCTTAAATAATATGAAGTATCACTTACCCCATTATTTAATGCAGTAAGATGCGTTTTAACATTTTCTTTATTCATTTTAAATAAGCTAACATTTTTTTCTGGAAATTTTAATTTAGCTATATTTAATGTAGAACCGCCGGGTGTAGCGGCCGCTCTTTGTACACTAAAAGGAACTGACTTGAGAACAGTTCCTCCCTCTGATAAAATCTTATCTCCCGAATCATTTCCAGTAGTACCAGGCTCCAATACTAAAAAAGATTCTGGTGATGGTACTTTATCCAATACAATATCTGCACTGAAATTTTGGCCGCCGTCATCATCAGACATAAAGATTTGTCTAGCTTCTGCAACATTTTTTGTAACTATTCGTGAAATTACAATATCAACATTACCAGAAGTCTCTACTATAGAATCTGTTTCAGCAGAATCCGAAGCTGTAATTTTTTCTCCATCAATAAATGTACCAGATACGTTAGTAAGAATAACTGTACCACTTCCAGTACCATCTGCAAATACCCAACCTGTTGCTTTAGAAGATACACCTTTAACTTGAACACCACCATTACTATGATTAGCTTCTAGTGTTGGTGAGGGCGTTCCATCTAAAGTTAGATATGTAAATGGACGAAAATCAAAAAGATATAACTTAAAGATTGAAGATGTGTCGCCTGGTGTACCAGAAGAATACTCTATCGTTCGAGCTCGAGATACTCCAATCCTAGTGCCAGAAGAACTTCCCCTTGTTGCAGTTGCAGTATCAAAAAGTTCAATTTGTTTATATGGTGTAGTTTCTCCACTAATAAAAGATATATCAGGACTACCATAAACATTTGTAATATTAAGAAAGTTTCCTACATCATAAGTAGTAACTCCAGAATTTACCGAATTAAAATTACGTGATTTAGGAATATCAAGAACACTTGATACTATTTTCTCAACATCATATCCTCGAATATATGCTTTGCCGGACGAAACTTTTAGAGCCAAAAGATCATTAGAAGCAACGCCACCAAATCGGGTTGCTTCTCCTTTATTGTATACACCTATATTTTCATTAAGTGTAACTGATTCTTTCATTTCAAAAGTAAAAGGACGTACAGTATAATTTCCAGATTCTTCGTGAGTTCTTTTTGCTAAAGTTTCAAGTATACCACCAAGTCTAGTTTTTACTGTACTTTGTCCAATTCCTTTAAGAACTGTTATTAATTCTACAAAATTAGCATCATCAGTTGACCCTACAGCAATACTTGTTAATGTTGCAGTAATTTTTAGTCGGTGAGCGCCTTTTGCAGCATAATTTGAGGTTCCAGAAGCATTATCTAAAAGAGTAGAATCTTCTTCTGGAGTAACAATAGTTTCCGAAAGATTAAACCCAACTCTTCCATCACCTAAACTATTGTTTTTTGCAATTATTGCAATTTGTTTACTTGTTTCAACAAATTGACCTCGTATCCAATATATCCCAGCTTCTACCTGAGCTCCTGTAGAGTTTACCGCAGCGTTTGTTGCAATTGTTTTTATTGATGCAGCCCCTGCCGCAAATACAGTAGTTCCATGTGTTACGGCGACATCTGCTGAAATATCTTCTCCTGAGAAGAACTCTGAGGAACTATTGTCATCTGATGCTCGAGTATATTTAACAAAAATCATCGGCTCATCAGTAGTCGTTCCAACTTCCTTATGAATAACTAGTGCTTTAACTCCTGATGTTATACCAGTTAAAATAGTTCCTTCATCTGGATATTGTGTTACATCAATAGTTGCACCACCGAAATTTGTTTCTAATTTTATACCTTTGAGTTTCGACATTAGATTAAGGGAGCCAGGAATAACCATAGTACCTTCTGATAAAGAAAAATTACCTAAATGTTCAATTTGATTTTTAAGAATACTCTGCATCTGTGTAAGTTCACGTGCTTGAACAGCATACGCAGGCCTAGATAAAATTTGCTGAAAGTTTTTAGATTTATCAAAATCATCATAATACGGGGTAACATTTAAATCTGTTTTATTAGGCATTTTTTAGAACTCCACTATTAATTTAATATCTTCTGTTTGATCTGAAGCACGACTGATCGGTTTTCTATTTTCAATATATATAATATTACCACTATCAGGTTGAAGTTCTGGATTTGCATACCCATTTGTAAAAGTTATTGTTCCAGAACCAGCTAAAGTTACAGCAGAATCTGAAGCTGCATTAGGTGTTCCCAATGCACCGCTGGTTGCACCTGTCACTACATTTGCTCCGCTAAATGCTACATAACCACCACTAGTACCATTCGTTCCGTAATCACCAAACCGTTCTTGTTGATAATATAAAATATTTAAACTTGAATCCCAATCTATAACTTTACCTATAGCTCCAGTAGTTGCTTGAGAGATTTTTTCATCTGCATCAAATGTACCGCCTACGGATGTAAGATTCAATGCATATGTTTGTCTAATTGTAGAACCAGTTGCAACAGTTGTAGTATCATAATTAGTAGGATCAACAACCACTCCAACTCTACGAAAATCATTAGCAACAGTAAAATCATCACCCTCTGATTGAGTTAGTGTAGTATTCATCATAATATAATGACCACCTAATTCACTAATAGCGTCAAACCCATGGCCACCTTTAGGTGAAACTATAACTTCAATCGTTCCTCCAGAACCCCCCATAACAGAAGCAGTGGAAAGAGAAGTATCAGAGAAAGTATATCCAGTTGAAAGATTGACAGTGCCATAAGTATATCCTGATCCGCCGGCTTGCATTGTTGTATCAGAACCAGCAGTTAGACCAAAGGCCGAAATTGAACCATTTGCAACGGTAATTCTGACAATTGCACCAGAAGATGTTCCCTGACTTGTACCATCTCCATATACAGCAGAGTAGTATGTTCCATTTGTATAACCAGAACCAGAAGTAACTTTAAGAGAAGAAACTTTACCATCAGTTGCAGCTGCACTTATAGTACTGTTAGTAGATACAGGCATAAAATCTGTTGTTAAATATTTGTCTATTTGCGAACTGGATAATGAGTACATATATTGTAGAACGTATCCACCAGATTCAAATGGGCTAGTTGATTCTGATGTAGGAACACTACCACTAAATGCAATACCACCACCATTATCAATAACTTTGTATACACGATAATCAGAAGTCATGAAAAAGAAAGAAGAATCATAAACATTTGTTGCTCCAGATGTTGCTGTGTTTGAAGAATTAACATTATGATGATACTGATCATAGATTGTACCATTCGTCCAGTTTCTACGAGGAAGAGCATAAGTTATAAACGCTGAACTTATTTTCTTTGCAGCAATCATATCATCCCAAACATAAAATTCTTCTCCGATACCATCAGTTGGAGTAGGAGGAGCGCCATCAGAACCGCCAGATGTACCAGAAGTAAAAGATGTGGACTTACCTATAAACAAGTAATACGTATTTCCATCAGTTTCACTGAACGATTCAAAGAACTGATCGGCATTATGTTGTCTAAATTTTTCTGTTATAATAGCAGTCATGTTTTTTTCCTCGTTCTATTTATGCGCCAGCACCATATAAAGTTTTTAAAGTTGATCCACTAGAGTTTTTAATTAGTAGAGTAGATAATGTTTTTAATTGCACAGAACCAATTGCATCATCGGCCATATTTGCTTCTGCGACAGTATCAGCAGCAATTACTGTTCCTGTTACTGAGTTTGTATCACCAGTTGTTACCACCGTTCCCGTGGCATCTGGAAAAGTGATAGTACGATCTCCCGTAGGATCGGTAACAGTAAGAGTTGTCTCATTTGCATCAGCAGTTGCACCCTCAAATACTATGGTAGCACCTGTAGAAGTAATAGTATCACAAGTTAAAGCACCTAATGTGGTTGTACCAGCACCCAATGTACCAGTAGTTACTAAGTTTTCATTAACGAAAGTGATCTCACCAGAACTATCTGTAATAGAACCAGCTGCAACTGTCATGGTGCCAGCAACTACTGTAGTAGTATTTAAAGTAGTATTTGCAAGAGTTGTAATAGTTGCAGATGTTTGTGTTCCACCAACCGCACCAGTGATTGTAGGAGTATTAATTACTGGGGAACCTAAAGTAACAACAGTTGCAGTAGAAGAAATACCACTACATATATCAGACCCATTACCTAGAGCAGTGTAAATTTCGACAAAGTTATCATTAACCTTATCTGCACCGATTCTTAGAGAATCACCAGTACCGTCATCTGCGACTGTTCCTATCCCAACTGCTTGATATGCCATTAAATAACCCTTTCGTCTTCTTCTTTATATTTATACAAGTTCTACTAAACACCTTCAAGAACATCATAAGTTTGATTGGTGTTATCAAAAGTAGTTTTTACTAGTGCGCCATTATTATCAAATGATTCTGCATCTTGGCCAGGCGCCAAAAATCCAGGCGCAGTACCTAATAAACTCTCATGTGTACCATTTTCAAACTGAAGATAACTGCCTGCATTTGTAGATGATCCATCCGTTCCATTCATCTCCATAAGACCACCTGAAGCTTGATCTGATATTGCTGAACTTATAAGGATATAACCACCACCATCTATAAGAACAGCGTCTTCATGAAGAACTTTATCTCCAATATTATCTGAAGAACTGTCAGTCCCATCTAGAATAAGAGAACTATTTTCGTCACTAGAAGTACCATTTGTCCCATTAAGAGCAATGGAACCAATTGTAGATGTACCATCTAAAACAACATCATCCCCTGTATCACCTTCTTGTGATAGAATTGTTGAAGGCGACTCATCCTGTAAAGACATTCTTCCTATAGGCCTTGTAGATATTATTGCTGGGGTACTATAGGTTGGGAATATACTATTATCTCCAATATTTGGATCTGGAATTTCTCCATCATTAATACCAGACTCTATTTCAATAACTTGAGAATCTAATAATAATTTTGATCCAATAGTGCTACTTGATCCTGACTCTAAAAGAATATCTTGGCCAGGAATTCCAGCGGTTTCACTTAAAAATCCTCCTGTCCCATCTTCCAATCCAAAAACTCTACCAGAATTAGATCCATTTGCATCAGTAGCAGTTGCTGTTAAGAAAACTTGAGTATTGTTTTCCAACACAAATTCGCCAGAGTTTTGACTAATTCTAGAATCTGGTGTATTCTCTTGGATGAAATTATCTTCAGCATCTGTAGAACTGCCATCAGTACCGTCCAGTATAATCTTATCTCCTTCTGATACAGCACCGCCACCATATTCTCTTAGAAAAGCACCACCCTCAACATGATGATTCTCCATAAGTATACCAATATTAGTGTTACCATCGATAGATTTATTTTTATCATTCTGTTCTTCAAATATTAAATTATCATCAGCACCACTTTGCATTGCATCTATACCATCAAGAACAATATAATCATAACCAGTAGAATTTAATGCACCCGTACTTCCATCAGAAGATGTACCATCCAAAACAAATCTTCCCCATTCAGAATGTCTATCATATGCACCTTCCATAACCATAATATCTGGGCGCAAGAACTCGTTAATAGGAAATGATACAGTTACATCTTCTTCTGATAACAAAATACCACCTGATGGATTATCTAAAGCGAGATTATCTCCATCTTCGGCAGATAAAGAAAACTTACCTCTACTAACCTGTGCATAGTCATCAAAAGAAACAGAAGTACCAAGCATAAGAGCATCACTTTCTTCCAATTGAATGGGATCTCCACCATACTTAATATCATTAACATCGCCTTTTTCACCAACATCAACTCCATCAAGTATTAAATTATCTGAGTTAATAGTTGGGCCACGTTTACGTAAGGCATCTTCCAATTGAATAGTTGAAACACTAGAAGCCTCAGTAAAACTACCATCGCCCATAAGACCTAAACCATAAGAGGTTAAAATTTTGGGCCTAGGAGGAGATATTTTTACTGTTAATTGTCTTAGGAATAATTTATCACGATCATTATCACCAACTCCAGCTGCAGATTCAGATACTAATTTACTATTTGCATCAGCACCAAGAATATCTGTCCTATTTAAAATAATATTATCGCCATTGGCATCTTCTGATACAATTAAATGTTGTACACTAAAGACACTACTGTCAACTATAATAGCATCAGTAACTATACGACTACCAGCATCATTACCATCTTCGTGTATAATTCTATAGAAAGTGCTTGATCCATCAGTTCCGTTTAGAACAAGAGAGTCGCTATCAGCATCTACAAGATTATAAACTCCTAATGCAGAACCACTCAATACACAATAAGAACCGGCATCGTTAAGTTCACCATCTGAAATACTAGTGCCGTTTAGAATTAGATAAGAATATTCGCCTGTAATATCGAAATTATTTGTACCACTTGCATCAGTACCTTCTAGTATAATTTGATCACCAGCATCTACCTGAGAACCATCATCAGAACCAGTGATAATAATATTGTCACCATCATCGTCTGAATCTTCAGATGCGATAGCATCAAAGCCTGGACTTTCAGCTGCTGTACCATAATCTGTTCCATCAAGAGCAAAATTAAATTGTGACTCACCTCCAGATTCTAACATAAGTTTTTGAAACAAATTACCTGATTCATAAAACTTCGGAATATCAAGTCTAAGTTTAATTCTTAAATTAAATATGGCCTCCAGTACAGAAGCCAGTTCTGGAGTGAATGTTGTTGATGGAACATCAATCCGTCCTCCTCCAGAGCTGGATGGCATAGCCATTGATATTAGAGTAGCAAATGAAACTTTACCAAATGCAGCAAAACCAGAAGGATGTACTGCACGTTTCAATTCGTTCATATATGTAGCTACAGATTGGCCAATTCTAACCTCATAAGAGAAATCTTGATAGTAATATGAATCTTGAATTCTAACAACATCTTCTGAAATTAAACTATCTGTATTTTTATAATTTCCAACTTTAGTTGTTATAAAATCTATCTCAGAAATTAATTTTGCTATGTTTGAAGCAATAACTTTTCCAGTAGCACCACCTGATGTTGTTAACGTCTTTCCTTTAAAAGAATTTTCAGTTTCATTAATCAACCCAGAACCAAAATCAGAATCGTTATCATCAGTACGATCTAATATAATATTACCAGTTAAGAAAGCTTCTGCTTCATATAAAAGATTTTCACCTACATCTGTATCTGATACACCAGCAGAAATTCCGCTTTCTTGCATAAGAAGATTACCAGACCGTTCTGTTGCAGAAATACCATCAGCCTTGAGTACACCTCCAGCATTTGACCCAGACGAATCAGTTTGATCAAAAACTATTCTAATGGTTTCAACATCAGAAGAAATTTGATGACTGTTAAGAATTATCTTACTGCCAGCACCAATTGTTATGGAAGTACCAATGCTATCTTTTTCGATACTTTCTTCATCAATAATACCATCGCCGCCTTCTGTTATTAATCTCGAAGCAGAACTTCCACCGTGGTTTATTGTTTTGTTTTCAAATATATCATAGAAACCATTTATATCTGATGATGAAGAATTGCCATCTTTACCTTCTAGTATAAGCATTTCTTTAGTATTAACTTTCACATCAGAACTTTCTCCTAAGAGTCTACCTCCATCTGGAAGTCCTTCATTAATATCATCTTCTAATTGAATGTTATCACCAGCATCAACGCCACCAGATGCTGTACTGTCTAAAGTTATTGAAAATAAAGATTGAACTCCTATATCAGAAGAACCATCTTCTAATAGTACACCATCAGTCTCATCTAGAGCTCTAATGCTTTCTATAGGAACATTTTTAAAATAAGAATTTATACCCTCTGTTTTAACTTTATCACCATTATTTAAAGTTGCGAAATGAAAAGTTGTAAGAGATGTTACGAAAGCCATTGAATTTCTAGTAGTACCATCTAGTAATAAATTGCCAGTCTCATTCTCTAATTCTATATCATCACCCTCAGAAGAAGGAATCCAAACTACTTGACTATTTGTTATTGATGATTCGAGATTATCATCTCTAATTCTATTTTGTTCCGAATCCGAAACTTGTGATAGTAAATGACTGCCACTATCTAAAGAATTTGAATCTGTACCGTCCAGTAGAATGTTTTCTCCTGTCTCTAAAATAAGAGGAATAGTATCAAGAGAATCTATCCACCCACCAGTAGTGAATTTTTGAATTTTAGACCCATCCAATACAAACTTATCTTTTCTTTGCGTTTTGTTAGACACCATTGGATTAGATTCATATAAAATTGCATCTCCTTCATCATCACTCTGTTGTAAAACTTTACCTCCAGCATCAGTCCCACCAGCATCTGTTCCATCTAAAAGTAATTCATCTCCTGCATTAGAATAGCTACCATCTGTACCACTCAATAAAATTGAATCGCCGACAGATATACCATCAAGCTGAAGTATCATACCACCTGTTTCATATTCGTTATTACTATAGATTTTGAAAAATGAATTTTGTTCGATATCTCTACCAACGCCAGCAATATTTTGATCTTCAAGTTGAATTTTTTCATCATCTAAAGAATAATCAGCTTCATTTTCTAAACTTATTTGATTAATGCGAATATCTTCAGCATCTGTCACGATGGTATCAACAAATCCTTCTACCAAATCTGTTTGAGCCTCTATACCAACAGCATCCGTAATATGAAGGCCTCTATCTGTAAGATTTTCTAAAGTATTGCTCTGAATAACATTATCACCCAAAATTCTAGAGAAAAATACTTCTGTGTTTTCCTCTTGTTCTATGTTTTGAGAAATAATAGTATCTTCTTGTTCCATTTTAACTTTAACACCGTCTTCAATATTTGTAGACAAAACTTGTGTGTTGGTATCGTATGAAGTTACAGTACCTACATGAGAAGACAGTACGGAGGCCGGAGAAAAAGTTCCTGTTACATCTTTTAAAATAAAATTTGTTGGAACCGAAACTGATGGAGCTTCCCTGTAAAGAAAACCAGCATCTAGAATTTCTGCATCCAATATAGAGCCAATATCTTTTGTGGTAGGTATAATTATGGCCCCTGTACCATAAGAACTTGCTATTGTTATAGCTGGCAATGCACCATAACCAGAACCACCACTTGTTAATTTAACTCCAGCTATTTCACCATAAGTAGAACTTGTGCCCAGTTCCTCTACTATTTTAGAACCAATAGAATTATCTGAAACTCTCAATCTTGGAGTACCGAATTCACCAACAATTTTCCAATTAGCATCAGTAGAAGAACTATCTGTTCCATTTAAAACTATAGTATCTTCTTCATGAGTAGAAAAATTAAGTTCTGGATAACAGGCATTTGTTCCATCTTCAAATATAATATAATCACCAGACCCATCGGAATCATCTGAAGCTTCTGATAACATAGCACCGCCAATCACAGAAACATAACCAGTGGCAGATATAGATGCAGAAGTACTACTAAAAACTAAAGCATCACCTACTCTATAATTACTTCCTCCAGCATCTACAACTATTTCATTAACCCCACCTGTAGAAACAGTATTTACTGTTGCAGTTGCTAATCCATTACCAGCCGAAGCGTCCAGAGTTATATTATCACCAACGCTATAAAGAATACCCCCGTCTAGAACAGTAATCCCTGTAACTATTTTTTGAATTACAAATCTTTGTTCCACATCAGAATTCACACCTGTGGCATAAAGTGTTTCTCCTTCAACAAAAGTTCCTACTAATGAATCAGTGTCTATTTCAAATTCAGTGACTGAAGAAGCACCTTGAATCAATTCAAGGGCATTAATAATAAACACAGTTGAACCAGAAGTTCTGCCTGTTAAGATTTGACCTATAACTTCTGAACCAACAGCGCCAGGTGTATTCTCACAACGAATGGTAGCTGGTTTATTCCAATTACCATCAGAAGTTCTTAGCATATATTTTGTGGGATAAAATGTCTCAGCTTCTTCATCAAACATTAACCGTAGAAATAATTTGTGTCCTTCAGAAGTTCCTTTAGCTGCATAAAGGTCTTTAATATTTTTGATAAGATTACGTTTAGATGTTCCTGATGCCAGTGTGTTAGGAATAATATCCATAAACTGTCTTTGCATTTCATCCAGCATAAGAGAAGTAGTGTTGTCTGTATTTGCATAGTCTAGTAATTGTTGAATAGTCTGTACAGGATTAGCACGATAGGTATTTACTATTGCTGTTGCACTAGAGGTTGATCCTGTTATTGTTTCTCCAATTTCAAATTTTTGTTGCGAAGATATAAACATTCTGGAAGTATCATTAGAAAGATCATCTACTAATACAGTTGCAGTAGCTTTAGATGTTGCCCCTGTAATTATTTCCCCTTCTATAAATTTTCCTGTTGTTCCTCCACCTACTTCAAGAACAATTCTTGTTTCATCTTCACCCCAAATAAAATTTGTTGACTCAGTTTCTTGAATAACATTATTGATAATACCATCAACAGTTAATTCTGCAGCTTCTAAGAATTGATAATACTGTTTGAGGAATTCTACAAATTTGGGATGATCGCTCTGAATAAAATCAGGGACTTGACCCTCAATCAGTGGAGAGATTTTTGTTACTAGACCAGAATCAAAAGGTGCCATTTTTAATAACTCGTATTACTTGAATAACTTGTTGAAGTGGTGTATGATGAACTTGCACCAGAATCTCCTACAGCAATAGTATCTATTTCTCCTGATACAGATATGTTAACCATATCTAATTCTAAGATTTGATTACGAACAGGTACAATATCCTTAGATGAGGGTATAACCGTCATCCTAATTTTAGTTGAAGGTAAACCATCAACATTAGATATGGATGAAATTTTTATTGCATTAATTATGACATGACCCGTTGTATAATTTATAGTACCAGCTGTTGAATCGATATATGTTCTTGTTATTAGTCCTTGATACCTTCTTAGGTTTCCTGACCCATCATCATCAAAGAAACTAACCTCTGTTTCTATTCCTACAATAAACCCAGTGGAACCTACAATACCACCAGAAGACTTATTATGTTCAGTGTGAGGATTATAAAATGCATTATTAAAATAAAGATTATACCCAGTATTATCAGTAGTGCCTAAAATGGGGGTAAAGTATTTTGCTAAAGTGACATTTGTAACATTACTTAAAATAGAATCATTCGTATCATCAATTAATGTTGACACATAAGAATGTCTAAACATATTATTAAAACTTTTTAGTGAATTATTATTATAATTCGTAAGCGTAGTATTAACATCGGAAACAAGAGTATTTTTTTCTTTAGTTGTTTTACTGGAATCAAAACTAAAATTAACATTTAAAATAATATAGACAATCTCTGGATCGATAATAACTGGAGTAATAGACGCAACATTGTATTTTCGAAAATCAGATATTAATTGAGCTTTCTGTGCAGATGTTAAAACATTCCCTGTAGTAGATTTAATAGAGATATAAACTCTTCCGTATGAAGCAACATCAGTTACTCCCAAACTAGGATCATAAGAACCGACATCACCACCAAAGACCATAACTGCTTGTGTTTGTGGAAATAATTTTTTCGCATATAACTTATAGTCTTCTGATGTTACGCATCTTCCTTGAGAAGCATAGTCTAAAGGAGCATTAATTTTAATGGAAGACAATGCCTCTGATTCACTTCCACCTACAGCCTTATTAAGGGTTGTCACTGTTACACTAGTAACCGTATCAATTGAACCAGAACTAGTAAAAGAATCAGCTCCATTTGCCTCTTTTTTATTTGTTACCACATATTTAAGAAAAACAACATTACCATCCGTTAAATTTTTACTTACAACTCCATCTCCAAAGTATACTTCAAATTTTCCTGCTTCTACTTCTTGAAGATAATAAACATTACTATTTCTAGTTAATTGAGAAATATCTGTTGCTTTTATAAATGTGGTGGTTGCCGTATCAGTTGCAGAATTTTGTACCTCTACTGACAGAGTCGAAGTGTCTGCTGAATCTTCTGGTAAAATAAATCTTTGATCAACACTACTATAATCTACTGTATACCTAGATGTAACATATGTGCCTTCATAAATTTTAATATTATTAAAAGGTATTGAAGACCCGGCAGTTGTCCTTGTCATATCTTCTACAGTAACAAACTGATAATCTATATTATTAACTTTGGTAGTAAACACTGTTCCTGCTGACATTGTTGCGGAACTTAATGTTGAATCATTTAAAATAATATTAACATCTGCATAAGGAGCTCTACAAGAATCTACTTCATACCCCAATGTTTTTGCATGAGACACGATGCTGGATCGCAGGGTTGAAGTGTCCATGAACATTTCATTTGCAACCATATTCAAGTTAAAACCAAGATAGTGCGTATTGTATGCTAGAACATCTAATAGAGAATTTATTCCAGAACCTTCAAAATCATAATCTTTAAAAGTAGTTTGTGCTTTAAGAAATGTTTTAAGGTTTAATTTTATATCATCAAAATCAAATTCAGATACGTCTAGTCTTCTATTGGTTCCATTGGCCATTATCGTATTCTCTCTAATGCTAGTGTTAATTCAACTAGTTCTGATGGGGCATTAACAATATAAAATTCTACAGACACTTCATAAGAATTTTGATCTAAATTTGGGGAAGCCCTTACCCCCACTAACCTTGCCCTTGGTTCAAAATTTTCTATAACATCTTCAACCTGTCGGGCAAGAATGACTGCTGTTGTTGGAGTCATCAATTCAAATAACATCCCCCGTACTCCAGAATATATTTCTGGGTGAAATGGTTTTTCGTATTGATTTGTTAATACAAGATTTCGTACTGATCTCTTTACTGCTTGAACATCATATATTATATTTACATCTTTATCAGAATTATTCATTCCGAAGAAAAGGTCTAAGTCAGAATATATCTGAGCAGACCTAGAAGATTTGTTCTGGCCCTGAGCATCAGTATAAGCATCGTTATTTCTTAGACTTTCTGTAATTGCCATTTCTTCGAACTCCTCTACATATTATTTATACAAATGTTAATGAGTTTGTTTCATAGAATATGGAGAATATTTACCCCATATTTCTTTTGCTTCTTTTCTTACAAACGGTTTACTTTTCTCACCCTTAATCGGATTCGTGATAGTAAGGAAAACTTTCTTACCTTGTTTCCATGCCGCAACCTTATTTGATAGATTTTCTAATCCACTAATACTATTACGTCCAGCCTTTCTAGACCATGAAGATACATTTCTTCTTTCTCCGTTAGATACTTGACCTTCGCTTGATTTCTTCTTACCCATAATATTTTTCCTATGCGTCCATTTGTTCTGAGTTTGTTTGTAACCTTTTCGCCTTTGCATTAAACTTAAATACCGCAGATTCCAAGTTTGACGCCAAACTACTTAAATTTGATTCCATTGCTTCTCTTGATAATTTATCACCATATAATCCTTTTGTTTCATCTGCTGTTATACTTTCTGAAAAAGAATGTGCAAGTTCTTTTAATGAAGGTAAATCTGCGAGTAATGATGCTTTTGCTTTCTCTATCGCTTCATTCAGGCCTGAAGGCAATTCGAAGTTTGGTATGGCTGCAGATAATGCTGAAGATAAGGATACACTGGATATTCCAGCTGATAAAGCTTTCGCAGCAGATGCAAGAGTAGTAGATGCTTCAGACACTATACTATCTAAACTAAATCCGCCAGCAGTAAGACCAGAACCGAATTTACTGGCTAAAGAAGATAACGAAGCTGCATATTGAGAACTACCAGGCGTTAAATTTGTTAATGCAGTTAGTTCCGATTGTAAGTTTAATGATGGTAGAGTAGGTAATGTAGGAATAACAAGGCCAGTTTTTGCTTTCAAATCTTCTAGGTCTGCTTTAAGCTTATCCACTACATCTGCAGCATCTTTTGATTTGTTAGCTACAGCGGCAATGTCTATACTTTCCACTTTTGCTGCGACTGCATTAAACAATGCGTTTGCGCCAGGCAAATTTGGTGTTGTAAAATCTACCATTCTAATCTCCTACATTAACATTCGCAGAACCAGCTGCGGTTGGGGTGGGATTATGACCTGCTGAGTCAGCTAATCCGTTATCGGGTGTATGATTTACAACAGCAATCCCTTTTATGAATACGTTTTTAGACCCAGCAACTAATGGCCCTGATCCATGAGTGTTAAAATTACCATGTACCGCAATAAGTTTTTCATTTGCAAATACATTAGTGTTTATGCTTACCACAGTGGTTGCATCACACGATCTTGCATCTCCATGTCTATGAACGGGGGCCATTATGGGTTAATATCCACTTTAGTAGTACCAACGATTGTATATATCGTTCCAGCAGTACTGTCTATTGTATTACCAGCGGTTTCGACTATACTTATTCCAGCTTTTAGAGTCGTACTCCACTTAGATCGAATATCTACATCTAGAGATTTTACTGAAAAGTCAAATCCAGCTTCTTCTAAAATATCTAAAAATGCACTTCTCTTCATAGAACCACCTGTAGTCTTTTGTGTTATATCACCAGTAACAGTATGTTTAAAGTAACCCTCAACTGCTCTTATTTCATTTCCTAGAATAGTAACGGTCTGATCTTTACCAACTCTACCCTTTACTTCATCATTTATGTTGTATGAATAGTTGCCTCTAATCTCAGATTCTAGGTTTCCGCCAGAAGAACCAGCACCTACCTTAACTCTTTCGTTCTTATGTATCTTACGAGTATAGTCACCCTCTACCTCAAGAATGTAGTTACCCTTTATCAATTCTTTCTTAGTTCCCTCAATCGTAAGATTTACATTCCCCTTTATAAGAACATTAGAGGAACCAGCAATAATTTCGTAATTCGATCCGACAACCTTTACAACCTTATCACCTAAAGGATGGATTTCCTCAAATGTTCCCGAAGAGTGTTCTCTAAGAAGTCTTTCTC
>Ga0308010_1000631_pt1:15000-21597 | contig 21597 bp, 14 predicted proteins | sample Neamet129_FD_202368 | JGI IMG/M metagenome (GOLD analysis project Ga0308010, IMG submission 202368) | Marine microbial communities from water near the shore, Antarctic Ocean - #129 | ecosystem: Environmental > Aquatic > Marine > Unclassified | place: Southern Ocean | collected... | reverse complement strand
GGTCTATTTGTATAAGCGTCCACATTATGAGCTCTGCCTCCGGGTTTTGATGAAGCTTGTCCCCAACCAAAGTCGCCTGTTCCCCAGGTGTAATGGGCACGTTCATCTGTCAAGTTGTTGATATAGGCTGCAACCTCCCAATCTTCCCCTTGTAAACCTGTTCTAATATCCGCAATTCCATAACCTTTTACTCTATGCTGAGGATTTGCACTGCTGTTAAGCGAATCTTCTTCTAACTTATTAATAATTCCGCCCTGAGTAGATGCTTGGAATCGAATGTATTTATACACAGAACCAAAAACAGTAGATGGTGCGCTCCAAGTTGCCCAGAGTGAACCTTTATTTTCTGGTACTAATGGTAATCGCTTATTCTTAAGAAGTTCCATGGTAGTTTCGTCTGTGTCTAAATTATGCTCACTATCTGTCATCGCTTCCATTCTTTCGTAATTGATTCCAAATGTGATATTTTCTGTTAAGGCGTACTCAACATCAACATTGACACCAGCTATATGAGCTTGACCAGTATTAGCAACCAAATTCTGCCAAGGCTGTCCACAAACACCCGCTGTTTTCACTGATGAATCAGGTGCCAGACCTGTTATCGCAGCAACTGCACCATTAGCATCACAATTTGTACTTGATGGATCAACTTGTTCGAGCTGATACTGATCCCATTTCATATAGTAAGCAGTCAGGTTGAATCGACCACGTCCTTCACCAAATGTAGAGCGAATACCTGCTTCGGTATTATCCATAATATCTGGATTATACGCATTCGGGAAATATGGGTTTCCTCGACTTCTGTTAACCCCACCTGGACGCTTACCTCTTGTAAAGAGTGCATAAGCCATAGTGTCCTCATTCAAGTCATATTTTAAACTAATCTTAGGAATCGTTACTTTATCCTCGCCAGCACGTACTGGTGGTAGGCCATTGTTCGCAAGGCGATATGCTCTATCAGACGGAGAAGCATAACCTGATTTGTTATCTCCTTGTGAATGAACCGCACCCGGATGATCCACATAATAGGCACTACTATTACTACGATTATAGCTCCTCAAACCCAAAGTCAGAGTCGTTTTATCTGTCATTCTGAATGCAACTTCACCAAATATCGCCTTTTGATCCCAGAGTGTTCTTTGATCTGAGTACCAACTTGATGTCGCTTTTGTAGGGAAATCAGCCCCTTGCTGAAACTTGTAATATTTAGCAGAGAACGAATCTTGGAAAGTACTGGCATCACTTATACCATTAGTTGGCACGGCAAATGGTGCTGTCCACTCATCAACTGTATCCTCTATATATACACCCAAAATCCAATCTATACGGTCACCTTCTGACTGCAAACGAATTTCTTGTGAAACTTTCTTCACTCCATATGTGCCTTGTGAAGTTGAATAAAAATCAGAATCAATATCTGCGCCCTGGCAATATCTTGGATAAAAAGAGATATAACCTGTTTTTGGGTTTGCAAAGTAATAAGGGTTTGTTGCTTGTGTATAATAAGAATCAGCACAATAACCTTGCGACCAGTAATGCGCATAATCAGTGATATCTGATGATCCTCTCGATCTAAATTTATAATAGTTAGTAGAGGCAACTAAATCAGCAAACCCTAAATCGCCCTCAATTAATATATCGTATGCTTTAAAATTTTGTTTATACCAACCATCAACAAATTTAACTGTTTGAAGGTCGCCAACATATGGGTTATATGCATTCCCACCACCCGTAGTGCTGACATGCTGCATCATACCTGTAAAGGTTGCTGACCAGCTGTCATTCATATCCCAGCGTAGTTTAGCGCGATACCCATTAGTATCAGAGTCATTCCAGTTTTCTTCTACTGCATGTTTATTGTCTAACTTTCCATGCTGAGAATAAGTGCCTCCGCCTATTGCGCTTTTATCAGCGGTATATCCCAAAACATTATCAATATAACCGCCCTCAGTGTCGCTGTATGCTGCTACTCTGAGCGCCAATTTATCTTCAACAATTGGGACATTAAATACCAATGAGCCACGATAACTGGCATCAGAATCGCCACTACCTTCGAGCTCTCCATCAAAGATGGCCTCGAATTCGTTCATTTTAGGTTTGTTAGTAATAATCCGAAGTGTTCCTGCCTGAGCATCAGAACCATATAAAGTTCCTTGCGGTCCTGCAAGTGCTTCTACACGTGCTATATCGACCATTCGAATTGTTGGCTGTGAACCTGTGGAAGTGAGCGCAAGCTCATCTAAGTAAACGGAAGATGTTGATGCCGCTATATAACCAGATCCAGTAATTGCGCCTCGGAAGACGATAGTACTACTAGTAGAGCCATATGAAACAATGTTTATTCCCGGCATAAACCGTGCGAAATCTTCTGCTGTTGCTGCACCCATATTTGCAAGCGCTTCTTGTCCGATAGCCTGAACAGATGCAGGAATATCCTGAACGCTCAAGTTTCTCTTAGTCGCTGTTACAATAATTTCTTCAAGTGCGAAATCAGCCTCTTGTGCCATCACTTGATGAGATGGCGCTAATGCTGCAGCGATTGCTCCTGCAATTGGCGTTATACCTATTTTTAACTTCTGTGCTTCCATGTTCAATTCCCCATGTGTTCTAGATAAATTTAGTTCTTTCTCTGTTATTTTCTATTTATTTGTTTCTAAATGTAAGTTAGTTGGAACCATACTACAACTTTTTGTTGCATATTATGAGTTATATAATACATCCATCAAATAAATGTTGTTTTTTTACAACAAATATATGTGGATTATATCTTAATAAAAAGAGATAGAAAAACGAAATAAATAAAACTTTTCCATATAAATCAAGGTATTAGTTAGATTACTACTTTTTTCTTTAGATAAAATAATTTTCATCAAGATAATACTAAAGCGAATTTGGACGATCTTTCTGAGGCAGTTTCAATAATAACGGCTCTAATGTTTCAATTAAATCACTCAATTTATGCTCATAATTGCGCCAAAGATTAACTGAACTAGAATAAATTGGTTTTCTTACTTGTTCTGAACTTGCGGTTTTAACCGCTCGTTCTGTTTCGTGAAAACGCAAACAACCATCCTCAAAAGGTAAATCACAGAAATCTAAAATTCGCTTAACTTGATTATCAAGATCAGACACAACCTCTTCATAATTAACATCTAATATGAAGCCTGGGCAAACTGCATGCCAATGTTCCATAATACGTTGATACTCCATATAGTATTCACCTAACTCCACTAAGTCATAACTGAAGGGCTGCCCTGAAGCAAACAACTGCTTGAAAGATCCGTAACAACTGTCCAGTGGATGACGACGCGCATTGATAATTTTGGCGTTAGGAATGGCTAATCTTATAGCCCCAATAAATGTAAAATTATTGGGGTTTTTATCTATAAAAAATAATTTATTGGTACGGTACTTTTCTGTATTACTTAAATAATCATCACCAAGCATCCCCCAATACTCATCATTAAAAAAACTTAATGCCTCAGGGAAACGTTTAGTGATATTAAATCTATCTCGAGTCGACTGCATCGCCAAGGTTAATTCACTGAGTTCATGGGTGCCTTCTACTAAACTATGACTGGCAATAATTTGCTCAATCAAGGTCGAGCCCGAACGAGGCAAGCCAACTACAAAAATTGGGGTAACGTTCTTATTCTTAGTTACTGATGCGGTTACTACTTCAGCTGACATTATCTCGATAAGAGTATCGACGGTAGTTTCAAACTCGACTGGATCATAAGATTCTGATTTTCTTCGAAGTGCATTACATGAACTCATATTATCAAAAGCTTTATCGTAATCCTTTCGAGATTCATACTCTAAGCCCAGGGCATTAAAAAGATGGACTTTACCTAAGTCAGAAAGATCTGAAGTAGCCAATAACGTTTTCATGGCTAAAACTTCTTCATCCAAAAAATTAAATGTCTTTAAATTCGCTAAACTCCAATACGATTCAGTATGATTTGATTTAACTAAAATTGCCTGACGATAGGCATCTACAGCTTCTTCATGTCTTCCTAAGGTTTTCAAATGATGCCCCATAGAGCACATTGCACCAGCTCTATTTGGATCAATATTTATCGCTTTTTTATATGTAATAACGGCCTCTTCATGCAATCCAGAAACACCTTCAACGCTAGCTAAAATCATATGTGATTCTGATAAACTAGGGTCTAACATTAATAATTTTTGTGCGCTATCCAGCGCTTCATTAAATTTCTTTTGCTCTCTTTGAGCTTTGACTAGGTCAACCCAGGCTCGTGAATAGTCTGGCGCGTTCTTAACCACGCGCTGCAAAAAGATTTCTGCGTCGCCATGTTTGTCATGTTCCATGGCTATTCCTGCAAGTAGTCGTGCTGCCTCGATATGCATTGGATCTTCTTTTAAGATATTGCGATAAATATCCTCCGCGCTATCAGTTCTGCCAGCTTCTTGGTGCTCTTTTGCTTCAATCATCTCTTTTCCAATGACTAAACCACCAGTATTTGAACTTGATATACTTTTACTTGTTTCGGACGATTTTTGTGAGAGTTCTTTTTGAAGGAGTCTGGTATGTTCAATTTTCTTATCAATCTGCGATCTTTGATTATTTATTTTTTTAGCAAAACTATACTCTCGAATCGCTTCATCGAGTCGACCTCGAACAAACATTAGATCACCGTATGTTTCTCTGGCCATCGCTGACTTTGGAGAGAGCCTCGTAGCTTCATTAAGATAACCCTGAGCTTCCTCAAATAAACGTAAAGCAATAGAAGCACGCGACAAGAGGCATAATAAATTAATATCTTTTGGGGTATTTATGAGTGCAGCTTTACATGCATTAGCGCATAAACGAGCTTCACTATTCTTAAGAAAAGTAAGCGCTTGTTTAAATGCATCACTTGAATTTAGTAATTTTGAAATTAACTTTCCCCATTCATTATTATTAATAATTAATCTAATCTTAACATTGGCACTTGGATTCGCTCAATTAGATTTATTAAGATAAGATCCATTAATATATTTTTTTTGCAAGCAACCCTGGTAAGTGAAATTGAAAACCTACAATAACGCACTTAATACGCAGGATTTTACCATTACATCAGAGATATTTCTTCGTCCTGATACTGATGAAAAAGCCATTGAAGTTCAAGCGGACATCCTGAGAGAATCGGTTGATGCTATTTTAGTTACTGATAATCAATCTGGGCAATTACACATGTCGAGCTTATCAGCTGGAATATTACTGCAAAAAGTAAATATTGATCCTATCGTGCAATTAAGCTGTCGCAACAGAAATCGAATCTCACTTCTAAGTGATTTGCTGGGTTGCGCAGCATTAGGTATTAACAACCTCATGTTAACAAGGGGTGACCGAGTCCCTTTGGAATTTAAACCTAGACCTAAAGCTATTATGGATGTTAATGCGACTGAGTTAATAGCATTGGCTAATAATCTAAAACAGGATGAAATATTACCCTCAGATAATCAATTTCTTCTTGGTGGTGTTGTCACCCCATTTTCTCCAAAACAAGGATGGCCAGCCAAAAACTTAACGGAAAAAATTGATGCAGGTGCGCAATTTGTGATCACACATACCTGTCTAGATATAAATGTCATTCAGACATACATGCAAAGGTTGATTGAAACTCAATTACTAAGACGTATGCATGTCATTATAGGTACTGCTATTTTAAAATCTCCCGAAGATGCTCGCTGGTTAAGAGAGAACAGACCCAATGTAAACATCCCTGCTGATGCAGTTGAGCGGCTCGAAAAAGCTTCGGATCCGAATCAAGAGGGTATTAAAATGTGTGCGGAGCATTTAAGAAAATTAGCAACTACTCCTGGAATCTCAGGAGCGCACATTATAGCCACAAACAGCGTATTGAATATTCCAGAAGCCGTCACCTTATCAGGCGTTTATAAACCAAATTGACTCTTTAGCTAGATGGTGAATTAAACTCGAATCATCCGTTTGCGGATAATTTTTCAATCTCCTCTTTAGGAACATAATCAAAAATAAAAGTGATTCGATCGTCTTTCCCTTTGTTCATTACCGAATGATTCTTTTGATTATTAATCTCATAAGCTTCACCCACTTTAAATTGATATGGCTGCCCATCAATCATAAACCTTACTCTTGGATTGGTTGTAATTGGCACATGAATGCGATGTCCGCAATGAAAGGAGGGATGCTTGTCCCAATGTTGAATTATTTTTTTACCTGAAAGCAATTTTGCTGCCATCGCCCTGATCACGGTACCACCGGGAGGATAGCATCTCTCGATAATATCGTTCATTAAAGGTAGCGCTAATTCTGCTAGATGACTCCAGCCCGCCTCTTTGGTTATTTCAATATCGGGCCAGCGATCCAAATTAACAAATACCATCACCACAGATTCAGTGGCGCGGTGCACCTCAAATTCTTCTTGACGAGATGAATTCTCATTCCACGCTGATTCACTCAAGGATAAAATCTTTTCGCTAAGCGCTTCATTATTTATTGGGCCAAGCTCTCTGAGTGGTACGTCAATATTCATATAATTAACCTTTTTTCTTTGCTTGCATTCAACTTTATCACACTAATTAATTTAATCTAATGTTAAGATTACACAA
>Ga0308010_1000631_pt1:0-7500 | contig 21597 bp, 14 predicted proteins | sample Neamet129_FD_202368 | JGI IMG/M metagenome (GOLD analysis project Ga0308010, IMG submission 202368) | Marine microbial communities from water near the shore, Antarctic Ocean - #129 | ecosystem: Environmental > Aquatic > Marine > Unclassified | place: Southern Ocean | collected 2014-07-24 | reverse complement strand
CATTTTGCCATCATCGCTTACCAGACTGACGTCAGTGATTTTCTCGGGCATTGCCCCTTGCTGGAATCTGGATACAAATTCCTGCCGCGCAGCATCCGCTTCCGCCTCACTATAGAATCTGGCAACAATTTCGGCTCCAAGTTCAAATTTTGCGTCGCGAGGATTCATCCCATCATCGACCGACTTCCTTAAAGTGGCAATATCCTCAAGCATTCGGAAGCTCAACACCTCGAAGTAGCGCCACATCAAATCATCTGAAATTGACATGATCTTGCCGAACATTTCTCCAGGCGCATCGGTAATACCGATGTAGTTACCAAGCGATTTCGACATCTTCTGGACACCGTCAAGGCCTTCCAGTAGCGGAGTCGTCATGACGATCTGCGGCTTCTGGCCGAAGTCCTGCTGCAATTGTCGGCCCACTAGCAAATTGAATTTTTGATCAGTGCCACCCAGTTCCACGTCGGCCTTCAAAGCGACGGAGTCATAGCCCTGCACCAGCGGGTATAGGAATTCATGGATCGAGATTGGCTCACCACCTTTGTAGCGCTTGCTGAAGTCGTCACGCTCAAGCATTCGAGCCACCGTATGCCTTGCTGCAAGTTTGATAAGACCAGCGGCATCCATTTTGCCCATCCAGGTCGAATTGAACTCGACTCGTGTTTTTTCCTCATCAAGGATTTTGAAGATCTGCTTCTCATAAGTCGCAGCATTCGCTGCGATCTGCTCAGCGGTCAAGGGCGGGCGCGTAGCATTCTTGCCGCTTGGATCGCCAATCATCCCAGTAAAATCTCCAATCAGAAACACAACGTCGTGACCAAGTTGCTGGAACTGACGCATCTTATTGATCAGGACCGTATGTCCGATGTGTAAATCCGGTGCGGTCGGATCAAAACCGGCCTTGACGATTAATGGCCTGCCTTCTTCGAGCTTGGCTTTCAAGCCATCCTCGGGCAAGACCTCGTCGGTACCACGGGTTAATTCTGCGATTTTTTCCTGGATGCCTGCCATGCCTGAGTTGCTCAGTTTTTTCACGTCGATAGGGAACGGAACTGTAGCATTCCTTCGCTGGTTAACACCATGAGTTATAACACTTTTTCTTTGACGCGAAAAAACCTGCGCGGTAGAGTAGCGACTTCCAGCCACCCATGAGACACAAGACTTGAATCGTCCGGTCAGCCCCCTGTTACACGATTACAAGCAGTCTACTTCAGACCAGCCTAAGAAATCCAAAGCCCTTCAATGGTTTACAGTGGGCCTTGGTATTTCGCTGATCGTCGTTGCGCTGGTCAATACGGTCGACATGCCTGCTCCTGGTAAACCTCCATCCAGCGCACCTGTGATGGTTGCCAGCATTGATGAGTCGTCGGTTGTACCGCCCGTTGATCGAATAGTTCTGATGGAGCAAGCCGAAGCGTTGATGCCAGCTCCGGCACCCGCATTTAAACAGCTAGTGTTCAATGTAGCCGCCGGTGACACTATAGAGAGGTTGTTTCGACAAAATAACCTGGATATAGGTCAACTCATGCTGATTACCGAACTGGAGGAAGCAAAGACTCGATTTCGTCGCATCAAGCCAGGCGACGTATTTGAGGTGAACCATAAAGACGGCCAGATCATGAGTCTGTACACGAAAATCGACCTCACCAGTGCCTTAAAAATCGAGAAGCAGGAATCAGGTTTCGCGGCCGAAATCATCGACCAACCGATCGAGCGACGCAAACGTATGGCATATGGCGTCATCGCCTCGTCTTTATTTGAAAGCGCTGCGGCGGCTGGTCTGTCTGACAAAGTCATCATGAATATCGCCGGGATATTCGCCTGGGATGTCGACTTCGTCCTAGATATTCGTCAGGGCGATAACTATTACGTTCAGTTCGAAGAAATCTGGCAAGACGGCAAGTATGTTTCAGACGGCGAGATCATCGCCGCTGAGTTCAATAATAATGGTCGTACTATTCAGGCAATTCGATTCGTCGACGATAACGAGCGCAGCGAGTACTTCACGCCAAACGGCGACAGTGTACGTAAAGCCTTTATCCGGGCGCCTGTCGACTTCACGCGCATTAGCTCCAACTTTAATCCCAATAGAAAGCACCCGATTTTGAACACGATTCGAGCGCATCGTGGCGTCGATTATGCAGCCCCACGTGGTACGACGATCAAGGCGTCCGGAGATGGCAAAGTTATCTTTCGTGGCACCAAGTCTGGCTACGGAAAGACCGTCATCGTCCAACATGGCGGAAACATCACAACGCTGTACGCGCATATGTCCAGTTACGTCTTGAAGGTTGGTGTCGGCACCAGAGTTCGCCAGGGTCAGGCCATCGGCTTCGTCGGCAGCACCGGGTTAGCGACCGCGAATCACCTGCATTATGAGTACCGACTGAACGGTGTACACCGAAACCCACGTACAGTAAGTCTCCCGGATGCAGAGCCGATCGATGAGCAATACCGAGATACGTTCATGGCGAGAGCGGCACCTATTATGAAAGAACTTGAACAGTTTAAGAGTACGCAGGCGGCAGCAGTCGCGTACAACAGTCAGTAACGCCCATGCCCAATTACTACGTCGGTTTGATGTCCGGCACCAGCATGGACGGTATCGACGCGGTTGTCGTCGAATTCGGTGATTCAAGCGCCAGAGTTCATGCTGCATTGTCGCAACCCTACCCCGACGAACTCAGAGAATCATTGCTTGCGGCGACTCGCGAGCCGCTTGATGTCGAACTAGACAGATCGGGTGAACTGGATCGCTGGGTTGGCGAATGTTTTCGAGATGCGGCTATCGCCGTGATTGGTGAAGGTGGTCTTGGGAATGAAGACATCATCGCAATTGGCAGTCATGGCCAGACCTTACGCCACCAGCCGAATGCGGCAAAACCCTTCTCACTTCAAATCGGCAACGCTTCGATTATTGCTGGTGGGACGGAGACGACCACGGTTAGCAATTTTCGAGAGGCCGATATCGCGGCCGGCGGACAGGGTGCGCCGCTTGTTCCGCCGTTTCATCAGTGGTTGTTTGCTCAGGAAAGCAAGGCCCGCGTGATCGCTAATATCGGAGGTATTGCCAACATTACGATATTAGCTGCGGGTAGCACCGACACAACCGGCTTTGATACGGGGCCTGGTAACGGCCTGATGGATGCCTGGACTCGCTCACAACTTGGTCTGGCTTTCGATGAATCCGGAAACTGGGCGGGCCGAGGTTCGGTAATTCCTGAATTATTGAACAAATTTCTCGCTGACCCGTATTTCAGTGCAGCACCACCAAAGAGCACGGGGTTTGAGTACTTCAATCTTGCATGGCTGCAAAAATTCGACCTAAGCAAATACGATGCAACCGACGTGCAATCAATACTATGTGAATTAAGCGTCGTATCGATATCGCGCGCCATTCAGGAATTCGCCCCGGACACTCAGGAAGTCTTCGTGTGCGGTGGTGGAGCGCACAATCTTGAATTGATGCATCGGCTCGACCGCTACTCCTTCAAAACAGCGAGCACAACGAGCATCGGCCTCGATCCTGACTGGGTCGAGGCTTCGGCTTTCGCCTGGCTGGCTATGCGCACGATAAAGGGGCAACCCGGAAATCTGCCGAGTGTGACGGGTGCTTCTCAGCGTGTAGTGCTTGGCGATATAGAATCGCCGTAATCATGAAAGATCATTGTAAACCTGATGATTGACGGCTTAAAAATCGCTGACAATCATGTGAAAACTATTTGAGCCAAGATCTACAGCTGCCATGATTTCCGCTTGGCTGGCCTCAGACAGTGAACGAGGATCCGCAGCCGCAGGTGGTTTGTGCATTCGGGTTCCGGATAATGAACTGAGCACCCTGCAAGTCTTCTTTGTAATCAATCTCGGCGCCCATCAGATATTGAACGCTCATAGGATCGATCAAAAGCATAACGCCCTGATTCTCAACCTGGCTGTCACCGTCTTCAACACTTTCGTCGAACGTAAAGCCGTACTGAAAACCTGAACAACCTCCTCCAGAAATAAACACCCGCAATTTCAGGTTCGGATTATCCTCTTCGATGATTAGTTCGCCGACCTTGTGTGCTGCGGCATCGGTAAACACGACACTCGGTGGTGGTGGTATGTTGCTGACTGCTGTTGTTTCCATAATTTATTTGTACTCGCCGGACGCTGCGGCTTTCTCGTCCATTCGGGTGGTCTGTTCCAAAAGTGGCACCTGCCCTTCGGGCTGATGCACTAGTTTGCCATTAATTTCTGCGCCTTCTGCCATCTGGATCAGATTGTAGTACACATTGCCTGTGACGCGCGCGGTCGCACCGAGTTCAACACGCTGACTGGCGAATACATCACCTTTCACTATGCCGTTTAACACGACATAAGGCACTGTGACGACGCCGTCAACATTACCTATATCACTAATGCTCAGCGCAGAATCGGTGTCTAGATCGGCGGTCAAATTACCTTTGACCGTTCCATCGACATGGCATCCGCCCTGAAAATGCAGGTCGCCGTTAAAATTGCTGTTCGATCCGATGAGCGTCTCGACGACTGTGTGCCTCTTCTGTTTCTTGTTGAACATCTGATTCTCCGTCTACCGCTATGCGGCAATAAAATCCTAGCTCTGGCTTATCGTCCAAACGTAACTCTCTTCGATGCTGGATATCGACCGGGTTTTCGATCGTACCTCAATGTTTATGCGCTCGGGAGTAAAGTCGTCGGGCAATACAACTTGCCTATCAAAATCCTGAAAATACCGAAACGAGAATACCCATGCTCTTTCGGCACCCTCCGGTAGCAACTGCGTAAACGCATACGCTGTCTCGGTTCCATTCTGATGGCCGATGATACTTAAGTTCACGTTACCGGACACTTTGCGATCATGCTTCATCGCCTGCACCAGAACCAGTCGAACATTAAACGCGCGTTCCGCCTTACCGCGGGTGAATTTCAAATCCTGAACGCGTAAGCCAGAATTTCCATCCGATGGCGACACGATCCCACGGTAAAAAGCGATGGCATCACGTTGTTCCTGAATTTTTGTTTGCAGGGGAGCGAGGTTAGCCTCAACTGCCTTATACAATTCTCGGTCCACTGTAATATTGGTCGCCAGAATCGCAATTTCTTGTTTTAACTCACTAATGTCAGCATCAAGCTTTTTAATGTAATCAATATAGGCCTGCTCGACATTTCCGGCTTCAATAGTGTCGTAGCCCGCTTTGATTCGCCCAAGCTCGAAAATAAGGTACGCGCTAGCGGCAACCAATGCCACAAGGACGACACGGACCACAAGAGTCCTGCCTGTGCTGTGCTGCTGGTAAGGAGACTTAATCGTCAATTTGAAGCCGCGCCCGATTGTTCATAAAAGACGTTATGTTACGCGGGTAACCCGACGAACAAAAGTTCGCCATATCACGGATCCTAAAGATACTGAGCTATTCGGACTCGCGCTCCGACTCGGAAATATCCTTGTCGAAAACCGAGGTCCATTGCCTTGGCCACCAGCGTGGCCGTTTCGGCAACCCCTCTGGATGCACTGCATGGCCTAGCTCATGCAGAGCGCGAGCGTAGACGCGACGTTTGAAGTAAATAACCTCATTAACCGGACGCCAGAAGTCGACCCATCGTACGCGGTCGAATTCCGGTTCGTTACATCGATCAAATCGTATGGCGTCGTTATCCGATACAAGCCGCAACAAGAACCAGTATTGTTTTTGACCAATACAGAGAGGCTTACTGTGCCGTCGGATGAATTTTTCTGGCAGTTCGTAGCGCAGCCAGTCGCTTGTGACGCCCAACACCTCCACGTCAGCCTCTACAAGACCAACCTCTTCGTGCAGCTCACGAAACATTGCTTCGACAGGCTCTTCGCCTTGCAGCATCCCACCTTGCGGAAATTGCCAGCCTTTAGAGCCGATCCGGCCACCAAGCATGAGCTTTCTATCGGAATTCACAAGGATGATGCCAACGTTAGCGCGATACCCTTCGGCGTCTATCCAATCGTTGCTCATAGCAACCATAATAATCTTTAACTGTTGCTAACTCTACACTAATGATAGCCCGCTCAGACCGCGAGCAACTTAGCGTCCTCATCGTACAGGCTAGCGACACTGATAGAACTTTAGCTTAGGTTCACTCGAGACGAGAGGCTTCAATCTCTGCCACTAGCTCTTCGGCCGATAGTGTTTCTTTTGATCGCATGAGTAGCCTCTATCTTAGCGCCTCACTTTTTCTGTTGTCTATCCCCGTAATGCGAGGTAATCGCGGCCCTTTTGCATGAGCTCAACGAATGCTTCTTCATCGCCGCTCGCAACTGTCTCGCGTATTCTCGCTGCGGCTTCACACAATGCGTCGAGCGGTCCCAACCCGAACTTATTCAAATTCTGAATCTCAAAATACAGATGCGGGTTATCCTCTGCAACCGCAGCCGACACCAATAATTGCGAGTCGAATGTCGTTGATGACATTTGCGCAAGCTTTGGCGCCGCCTCGCCACTTTCTGCGAGCGCAGTGAAGAACGCGATGTTGAGCGCGTGCGATAAACCCAACACATACGCGATTAAACGATCGTGATCATCGAGCCCCATTTCGATTTGCTCGACCATGGTCGCCGCAAATAATTCTTTTGCAGCAGCAGTGGCATCCGCATCGCCTACATCACAAAAAATCAGATGGCGGCTGGACAGCAGGCGCGTAGTCGGCCCGAACATAGGGTGCAGCGATGTAACACTGCAGCCGGCTGCCTTTAGTTTTCTCAAGCCATCGATCAGCGGAGACTTCAATGACCCTATGTCGAACACCAGACCTTTCGGTTTGAGAGTGGCAAGCTGCGCCAGAATCCTTCCCGAAACAGCCAGCGGCGCCGCGACGACGATATAGTCGAAATCGACTCCGGCGTCTGTCCAAGAACTAAATGACTTCAGCCCATTCTCAACAGACGGATCCGCTATGGTGGTTGCATACCCCTGCGATGCAAAAAAATTGGCAAACCACCGGCCCATTTTACCCGCACCACCAATGACCAAAACACGACTCCCGTCACCCTTACCTTCCGCAACGACTCGCTCACGCTCCTGGCTCTCCAGTGATGTCTGGATCAACATCTCCAACAGACTTTCGATCAAGTCCGGATCGACGCCCATCTCTTCGGCCTGCTTACGACCTATATTGAGTACATCCTTCTCACGGGCATAGTCGCGAGTGCTGGTACCTGAAGACCGCTTGGACTCACCGATCTGGCCAACAATTCGTTGCCGCTCGGCAATAATTTCTACCAACTGACGATCAATTGCCGAAAGATTTTTGCGAAGATTATCGAGACTCATTATGGGATATCGCTTGTCCTTGAAGGGTCACATCCTTTTTACAGGACTGACGCACACAGTGAAAGCCGACCTGAAGAATTTCGGGCCGGCATTTCTCTTAGTTCAGAAAGGTGTAACGGCTAAAATAATTACTTTTCCATGATTAACCTGCGGTTTACCTGAATACGCTTGCATAATAGGTGCTGGCGCATGAACT
>Ga0308010_1000630_pt1 | contig 21629 bp, 16 predicted proteins | sample Neamet129_FD_202368 | JGI IMG/M metagenome (GOLD analysis project Ga0308010, IMG submission 202368) | Marine microbial communities from water near the shore, Antarctic Ocean - #129 | ecosystem: Environmental > Aquatic > Marine > Unclassified | place: Southern Ocean | collected 2014-07-24 | reverse complement strand
TTCAGCTTCATGAGAAAAACTTGCATCGTTTAATTTTAATTTAGCTAAGCCATCTTTTAATTTTTGATATTCGGAACTATCTATGGGAAACAGTCCACAAAAAACGACAGGTTTGCTAGGTTTAAACCCAGGCAGCGGTGTTTCTATAGAGTCTAAAGCATCACAAATAGTGTCACCTACTTTAGTTTCTGAAAGTGATTTAATACCTGTGATAATAAATCCAATCTGTCCAGAAGTTAACTCATCTATGTTCGTAGGTTTTGGTGTAAATACTCCAACTTTCTCGATCACATATTCTTGGTCATTAGACATTAATTTTATTTTCATACCTTTTTTTATTTTTCCATCAATTACCCTTACTAAAATAACTACCCCTAAATAACTGTCATACCAACTATCAACTAATAATGATTTTAGTTTGCTGTTTTCAACACCTTTTGGCGAAGGTAAAGTTTTAATAATAGACTCTAGAATATCGTCAATTCCTTCTCCTGTTTTGCCGGAACAATTGATTGCACCCGACGTATCAATTCCTACCACTTCTTCTATTTCCTTTTTGGTTTTATCGACGTCAGAAGCTGGGAGATCTATTTTGTTTAATATAGGAACAACTTCGTGGTTTATTTCCAAGGCCTGATAAACGTTTGCTAATGTTTGAGCTTCAACACCTTGGGTGCTATCAACTATTAACAAAGAACCTTCACAGGCAGATAAAGACCTACTAACCTCGTAACTAAAGTCTACATGACCTGGTGTATCAATAATATTTAAGATGTAATCTTTTCCATCTTTAGCTTTGTAATTTAATCTTACAGTTTGAGCCTTAATTGTAATTCCTCTTTCTTTTTCGATATCCATAGAATCAAGAACTTGAGCCGACATTTCTCTGTCAGTTAATCCTCCACACTTATGAATAATACGATCTGCAATTGTAGACTTTCCATGGTCTATGTGTGCAATTATAGCAAAATTACGTATTCTTTCTATGTCAGACATTAAGATCTAATTATTGCACCCGTTTTATCTTTAACAGTTTTTATTATTTTCTGACTTATTTGATCTAAATCACTCTCAGTTAATGTTTTGTCTTGAGGTTGAATTACTACATTTATTGCCACTGATTTTTTGTCTACCGGTATATTTTGTCCTTCAAAAATATCAAAAGTTGTTACATTTTTAATAATACTGTCATCTATTTTTTTTATTATATTCTCAAGTTCTCCTACTTTAAAAGCTTTATCAATAACAAAGGCAAAGTCTCTTTCTGATTTTTGAAAATCAGAAGGTGTATAATTTTTCTTGCTAACTCTTATTTTTTTGTTTGGTTTTGAAATATTTTTTAAAAATATTTCTAGTCCAAAAATATTTTTTTCTTTAAAATCTAAATTTGCAATTATTGCTGGATGTAATTCTCCAAAATACGCAAGATGGGGACCTTTTTCAGATTTTAAGTTTACAGAACCTGACCTTCCTGGATGATAGCAGTCCTTTGTATTGTTACTTACAAAAAGATCACTTTCTTCTAAACCTAGATCAATTAAGGTTCTAATCACATCCCTTTTGATATCAAAAACATCTATGTTTCGAGATTTTTCTAACCAACTTTTTCTATTGACTAATCCTGACTTTAACCCGCCAACTACAATTTGCTGTTCTCCCGGATTTTTTCCAAAAAATACAGGTCCTACTTCAAAAAAAGATAGATCTTCATAACCCCGATCCTGATTTTTTTTTAAATGAATGATAAGGTTTGAGAAGACTGACCTACGAAGCACATCTAAATCTGCAGAAATAGGATTAAAAATCTTTATTTCAGATTCTCCTCTGGCAAATTGTTTGTCAATTTTAGAATCTGTAAATGACCAGGTTATTGCTTCTAGATAGCCTTTGGATGCTAAAGCTCTTTGTGACAAATGAAATAATTTTTGACTAAAATTTAACGTATCTTTGCTTCTCTTTTTTTCAGGCGCTATTAGTTCAATTTTATCAAAACCCTTAATTCTAATTAACTCCTCAATTAAATCTATGTCTTGAGTAATGTCCGGTCTCCAAGTGGGTATCTCGACTTTTAATATTTTTTTACTACTTTTAATTTTACAACCTAGCGATGTCAAAATTTTATGTGCTTCTACGTTTGATATAGTAATACCAATAACTTTTTTGAATTTTTCAACATCTAGAGCTATTACTTTATTTTTTTGGACAGTAGAACCTGCGATAGAAAATTTACTGGCTGTGCCTCCACATATTTTTATTATTAAAGCTACTGCGAGTTCTAAGCCCTCTACTGTTGAATTGGGATCTATTCCTCTTTCAAACCGGTATTTTGCATCAGTATTAATATTGAGTGCTCTTGATGTTTTTCTTATAGAAGTAGGCAAAAAATAAGCAGATTCTAATAAAATATTTTTAGTATCTAACTCTGTTGAGGTTGAATTTCCACCAATTATGCCGCCTAAACCTAAAACTCCACTTTTATCGGAAATCACACACATATTGTTTTGAAGCTTATAATTTTTATTATCTAAGGCTGCAAAACTTTCTCCCAACTTTGAGTTTCTTACTATAATTTCTTTATTAATTTTATCTGCATTATACGAGTGCAAAGGTCTGTTGAGATCAAACATTACATAATTTGTGACATCAACTACAGCTGAGATTGGCTTTAAACCTAGTGCAATAATTTTATCTTTTAACCATGAAGGACTTTCTTTGTTGGTAATATTTTTAATATAGCAACTCCCGAATATTAGACAACCTTGATTTTTGTCTTTTGATATTGAAACTTTAATAGGTTGTGTGAAATTTTGTCTTAATAGTTTTTTTTTTATTTTTATTAGGCTGCCAAAACCAGAAGCAGCTAAATCCCTGGCGATGCCTCTTACTCCTAGACAGTCTGCTCTATTGGGGGTTATAGAAATATCTATTGCCTTTTCTCCTTTGTTTTTAAAATAACTTTTTCCTATTTCGTTTTCTTTATTTGTTAATTCTATTATTCCGTCGCTTTCAGTAGATAAATTTAATTCACTTTCGGAGCAAAGCATGCCGCTTGATTCTACGCCTCTAATTTTAACAACTTTTAACTTAAAATTTGATTTTGGTATTATTGCTCCTGGTGGTGCATATATAGTTAGCAAACCTTCTTTTGCATTGGGTGCACCACAAACAACTTTAATAACCTTTTTACCATCTACGGTTACATCACAAACTTTAAGTTTGTCTGCATTTGGATGTTTTTCGGATTTTAATATTTTAGCAATCTTAAATTTGCTGAGCTCACTTTTACTCTCTTTGATTCCTTCAACTTCTAAACCAATACTAGTTAATTGTTCCATTGTTTTAGCTTCATTAGCTTTGGTATTTAAATGCTCTTTAAGCCACGGGTATGTAATTATCATTTGCTTAAACCCCTGTAGTTAGTTGGCACATCTAAAGGTTCAAAACCAAAATGAGTTAACCAACGATAGTCATTTTCAAAGAAAGCTCTTAAATCATTAATTCCGTATTTAAGCATTGCAAGACGATCGATTCCTATTCCAAAAGCAAATCCTTGGTATTTGTCTGGATCCACTTTGACGTTTCTAAGAACGTTTGGATGTACCATTCCGCAACCAAGAATTTCTAACCATTTGTCTCCTTCCCCGATTACTATTTTGCCATTTTCAATTCTGTATCCTATGTCAACTTCAGCTGACGGCTCAGTAAATGGAAAATGGCTTGGTCTAAATCTCATTTTAACATTTTTATCTTCAAAAAATTCTTTAATAAAATAGTCTAAACAACCTTTTAAATGGCTCATTGTAATATTTTTATCTATGTGTAGCCCTTCTAATTGATGAAACATTGGTGCGTGAGTTTGATCGCTATCACAACGGTATGTTCTACCTGGAACAATAATCTTGAATGGTGGCTTTTCACTCAACATTGTTCTAATTTGAACAGGTGAAGTGTGGGTTCTTAAAAGAATTTTTTTATCTTCATCTAAATAAAAAGTATCATGCATGTCTCGTGCTGGGTGATCTTCGGGTGTGTTTAGAGCGGTAAAATTATTATACTCTGTTTCTACATCTGGCCCTTCTGCAACAGAAAAACCAATCTCAGAAAAAATGGATGAGATTTCATCGATTACTTGAGAGACAGGATGAATTTTTCCACTTTGAAACGACCTTACTGGTAATGTTACATCTAACTTTTCATCTTTAAGTTTTTCGTTAACTTCTAATTTTTCTAAATCTAAAAATTTTTTTTCTAATTGACTAGTTAAGCTATCTTTTAATTTATTTAAAGAGGACGCAAATTCTTTTCTTTTATTTGCCTCTATAGATGCTAAACTTTTAAATTGATTTGTAATCTCTCCACTCTTTCCAAAAAATTCAGTTTTTAAATTTTGTAAGTCTTCTTTTGACTTTACAGAATTAATTTTTTGTTTGAAGCCAGAACTTATGTTTTCTAAATCACTCATAGAGTTTTTTGATTCTTTTAATTAACGTAGGATAAATCAAAGACCCTAATTAGTTAAGGGAGGATTGAGCTTTTTTTACTATAGTTTTAAAGACTTCTGGATTACTGTAGGCTAATTCAGCCAATACTTTTCTGTCTAATTTAATTTTTGACTTATTTAGACCATTTATAAACTGAGCATATGTCATTCCTTCTGCTCTTGCCCCAGCATTAATTCTTTGAATCCACAATGATCGAAATTCTCTTTTTTTTGTTTTTCGATCTCGGTAAGCATACTGCATCGCTTTTTCCATAGCTTGTCGTGCTACACGTATAGTATTTTTTCTTCTACCGTATTGACCTTTAACTCTTTTTAAAACTTTATTATGTTTTGCTCTACTGATTACACCACGTTTAGTTCTAGCCATTTTTTTTATCTATTGTAAGGCATGTACGATTTAACAATCTTTGTGTCTGCGTCAGACATTATCGTAGTACCTCTAAGTCTTCTTATTTGCGCATTAGTTCTTTTGATCATCCCATGCCTTTTGCCCGCTTGTGGTCTTTTTACTTTTCCTGAAGCAGTAAATCTAAACCTTTTTTTTGCTGAACTTTTAGTTTTTAATTTTGGCATAAATATTGAGGCCTTATATATAGATTAAATATTCTTTACAAGACGATATTATCTTTACTAAATAGGCTGAATTATCATTATCATTTGTCTACCCTCAAATTTAGGGTGTGTCTCTATTTTACCTACTTCTTTTATATCTTCGATAATTCTATTCATTAAATCTTTACCTAGATTAATATGCTGCATTTCTCTTCCTTTAAATTTAACTGTAAACTTAACCTTGTCTTTGTTGACCAAAAATTTTTTGGCATTTTTTACTTTAAAGTTATAATCATGGACGTCAGTACCAGGTCTCATTTTAATTTCTTTTAATGCAACAACTTTTTGTTTTTTTTTAGCAATATTTGTTTTTTTTTGTAAATCATATTTATATTTACCCATGTCCATAATTTTACAAACTGGAGGATTTGCATTGGGAGAGATTTCAATTAAGTCTAAACTTTCTTCTTTTGCAAGTTCTATTGCTTTTTTTAAAGTTAAAATTCCAACATTGTTTCCGTCACTACCTATAACTTGAACGTCGATCGCTCTTATTTGCTGATTGGATTTCGGTCCTTGTGGTCTACTTCTTCTTTGAAAATAATTAGGTTTGAAATGTGACACTTAATTTAATGGGAGTTTATTAGCATCTAAAATGTTTTTTATTAAATCTTCTCTTTTAAAGATTTCCTGTGTCTCAGATCCAAGTCTACGAACCGTTACTGTATTCTCAGCAACTTCTTTTTTTCCACAAACTAAAATCATTGGCGTTTTAGCTAAAGAGTGTTCTCTAATTTTATAGTTTATTTTTTGGTTTCTTAAATCCACTTCGCATTTTATACCTTCTTTAAATAGATCTTCAAATAACTTTTTTACATATTCATTGTTTTCTTCTGCGATCGGCATCACTACAACTTGTGTCGGTGCTAACCAAAAAGGTAGTTTACCAGCATAATTTTCAATTATAATTCCTATAAATCTTTCTAAGGACCCAAATAAAGCTCTATGTAACATTACTGGAACTTTTTTTGATCCATCTTTGTCAACATATGATGCTCCTAATCTTTCAGGGAGATTTAGATCTACTTGTAACGTTCCACACTGCCAGTCTCTACCTATGGCATCTCTTAAAACAAATTCTATTTTAGGGCCATAAAAAGCACCTTCACCCTTATTGATTGTGTACTCTAATTTTGAAAGTTTTATAGCTGTTAGCAAAGCAGACTCTGATTTATCCCAAATTTTATCATCTCCGACTCTTTTTTCAGGTCTATCAGAATATTTTAATATTACGTTTTCAAAACCTAAATCTTTATAAATTTTTAAAATTAGATTTGTTACACTTAATGTCTCTTCGGTAATTTGGTCTTCGGTACAAAAAATATGTGCATCGTCTTGAGTGAAAGCTCTAACTCTTAAAAGTCCATGAAGCGCCCCTGAGGGTTCATAGCGATGAACTTTACCAAATTCAGATAATTTTAAAGGTAAATCACGGTAACTTTTTAATCCTTGATTAAAAACTTGAACGCAGCCCGGACAATTCATAGGTTTAATAGCAAAAATTTTTTCATCAGGAGTTTCCGAAGTGTACATGTGCTCACTAAATTTTTCCCAGTGACCTGACTTTTCCCATAAACTTCTGTCTAATAATTCTGGTGTATTAATTTCTTTATATCCGGCTAGTCTTTGTTTCATTCTCATATACTCAATCAATCTTAAAAAAAGGATCCAACCTTTTTCGTGCCAAAATACAGCTCCTGGACTTTCTTCTCTGAAATGAAATAAATTCATTTCTTTTCCCAATTTACGATGATCTCTTTTTTCTGCTTCCTCTAATCTGTGAAGATATTCCTCTAATTCCTTTTTTGATGTCCAGCATGTTCCGTAAATTCGTTGTAACATTTCATTTTTTGAGTCACCTCTCCAATAAGCTCCAGAAACTTTGATAAGTTTAAAAGCTTTTCCTATTTTTCCAGTTGAAGATAAATGTGGACCTCGGCATAAATCGCTCCAATTTCCGTGACTATAAATTGAAACTTCTTCGCTAATTGGGATACTCTCAATGATTTCTGCTTTATATTTTTCACCTATTTTTTTAAAATGTTTTATCGCATCTTCCCTTTTCCAAACATGCCTAGAAGTTTTTTCATTTCTGTCCACAATTTCTTCCATTTTTTTTTCAATCTTTATTAAATCATCTTCTGTAAACGGTTCTTTTCTGGCAAAATCATAATAAAAACCATTTTCAATTACTGGACCAATGGTGACTTGTGTTCCTGGATATAATTCTTGAACTGCCATTGCTAAAATATGAGCAGTGTCATGTCGTAAAACTTCCAATCCTTCTTTATCTTTAGAGGTAATAATTTGTATCTTTGAGTCTGTTTTGATTTCAAAACTCAAATCTTTAAGCTCTCCATTTACACACATAATGAGAGCTTGCTTTTCGAGAGATTTACTAATTTTTTTTACAAGCTCAAATCCATCTATAGATTTTTCAAATAATATTTTTTTTCCATCTAAAAGTTGAATATTAGGCATTGTCTACTTTATTTAAGTAGTTTCTTGTACTCTGTAAAGGTAGTTTGACACATTTGATCAACATTAAATTTTTTTTCCACATTTTTTCTTCCTTGTTCACCCATTAAAACTAAAGATTTTTTATCCATTTCCATGACTTTATTTATGGCTTTAGCTAATTCATTTGGGTCGTTATATCTGTAAAGTAAGCCTGATTTTCCATTTAATACAGTTTCTTTAGAACCGCCAATATCACTTGCAACAATAGGCCTCTTCATGGCCTGGGCCTCTACTGCCACTCTTCCAAAGGCCTCTGGTTCAATTGAACTCGATATAACAAGATCACTTAATTTATAAGCTAGTGGCATTTCTTTACAGCTATTAATAAAAGTTATTTTTTTCTTTAATCTATATCTCTCAACTAAAAGTAAGAGTTTTTTTGAATAAACTTCTCTTCCTTGGTCTGAGCCTAAAATAATCGCGTGAAAATTTTCTTTTCTATGATTTTCTGAAAGCAAACTTAAAGACTCAATGAATGTCTCTTGTCCTTTCCATTTTGTTAATCGTCCAGGAAGTAAAATAATAAAATTTTTTTTATCAATTTTCCAACTTAATTCTAAAAGATTAGATTGTTTTTCCGATGTATTTTTTGCGTCAAAATATTCTAAATTAATTCCTCTAAAAATAACCATTAATTTTTTTTTTTTAAGATCTAAATATTTTTGATAGTTCTTGTTTATGTGATTAAAGATAAAATTTGAACCTCCAATAATTAATTTTGATCGCACCATAACACTGTTGTAAAAATGTTTAAATTTACCGGAGAAGTTGTAGGTTCCATGAAATGTAGTAACAAATTTTCTCCTCGAGAAAAAACAAGCCCATAAACATGCCCAAGCAGGTGCACGACTTCGGGCATGTACTATGTCAATATTGTATATCAATAGTATAAGAAAAATAACGATAGAGTTAATAAAAATAATTATTGGATTTTTTGATTGAACCGGTAGACGTATTACTTTTACTTTATCTCTTCTAACATGTTTTAAAAGCTGACCGCCACTGGTTATTAAAAATGATTTACAATTTTGTTCTGCTAAGTAGTGAGCAACGTCATAACAACCTGTTTCAGCTCCTCCAAAACCTAATTTTGGTATTACTTGTAAAACTTTTATTGTAGATGACATTTAGCAAAAGTATATAATATCGAGCATCAGCATTAAACTTTATATGAAAAAATTTAAATATCTTAAAATTTCGAAGACCAAAAAACTCAGATATATAGACAATTACTGCAAAAAAAAACTATATATAATTTTTCTTCCAGGTTTTATGTCAGATATTGATGGGGTGAAACCCCAAGCTTTTAAAAAATACGCTATTCAAAATAAGTTAGGGTTTTTAGCAATTGAGTACTCTGGTCATGGTAAATCATCGGGAGAATTTACAAAAGGAAATATAAGTGAATGGTCTTACGACGCAAAAAATTCAATAAAAAAAATTGTTAAAAAAAATAATTTTATTTTGATTGGATCTAGTATGGGAGCATGGATTTCTCTGAATCAATTTAAATACTTCAAAAATCAAATTTTAGGTTTTGTTGGTATAGGTTCTGCTCCTGAATTTCTTGAAAGACTAATGTGGAAAAAATTTACCAAAAAAATAAAAAAAGAAATTACGCAAAAGGGTATAAGTATCATTAAACGTGATCAGTCAAAATTTCATCAAAAGCAGTACGAATATCCTATCACTTATCAACTGATAAAAGATGGAAGAAAAAATAAAGTTTTGTCAAAAAAAATTAATTCTAAAATTTGTGTCACTATGGTTCATGGGAAAAATGACGAACTAGTCCCAGTGTCATTTTCTCGCAAAATTCTTTTCCTATTTCCAAATGCAAAAAAAAAGCTTCTAGTAATTAAAAACGGGGACCACAGTTTATCCAATAAAAATCCCTTAAAAATAATAATTAAAGAGTTAAATAATATTGTTAAAAATGTGGTTTAGTCCTTCAACGTAAGTTGGATATTTCAACTTGTAATTAAAAATTTCTTTCATTTTTTTATTATTAACTTTCTTCGAGTCTTTATAAAAATTTCTAGCCATTTCACTTTCTATAGATTTTAGTTCAACTATTTCAGGTGGCTCTAAATTTAATAATTTAGAGCCATATAAAATTACTTCTTCAGAGGAAGCCGGCTTATCATCTGAAATATTATAAATTTCCTTAGCTTTAAATTGTTCTAAAGATTTAAATAAAATCTCAGCAATATCTTCAACATTTATTCTTGAGAAAAATTGATTTTTTTTTTTTATTATTTTCGCCTCACCAGCTTTAAGTCTTTTTAGAACATTTTTTTCATTGGAATAAATACCAGAAAGCCTAAAGATTTGAAGAGGTAAACTTTGATTTTCTGCTAAATCCATCCAAGATTTTTCTGCTTTTAATCTTTGTATTCCAGTTGAAGATGTCGGGTTAGTCTTGCTTGTTTCGTCTACCCATTCCCCCTTGTGATCACCGTAAACATTTGTTGCTGATAAATAAGTAAGCCACTTAACTTTTTTTTTTTTTAAAATTTTTTGAAAATTTTTTATCACAATATCTATCCCGTTAATTGGAGCTATTGATATTAAGATATAATTTGATGACTCAAGACTCTTAATTAAGTTTGTATCAAAAGTATGCTCTGAAAATTGAAAGCTATTATATTTGATTCCACTGAAATTTTTTTTTTTTGAACTTTCTCTAGATGTTACTGATAAGGCAAAATCTATATTTTTAGTGTTAATTTTTTTAATAAAATTTTTTGCAACCTGACCAAAGCCAAAACAAAAAATATTAATTTTTTCCATCTAACTTACTTTCTTAATGTTGTTCTTTAACGTAATGGGGTTGTCTAGTTTATCTAGCATTTCTATCGGACAAATCTGTTTAAAATTTAAAATTTCATCTTCATAATTGTCTAATATTTTTTTAGCTATTATAGAATTTGTTTCTTTCAAAAAATCTTTTAAGTTGCTTTTTAAAAAATCCTTCCAGTACTCAGTTTCAACTTGTTGCCAGATAATTGAAACTGGATTTACAAAATTTTCAAATTTATTTTCTGGGTCATGAATGAAAGCCATTCCTCCTGTCATACCTGCTCCAAAATTGTCTCCTACTTCTCCAAGAATAATTACACTTCCACCAGTCATATATTCACATCCGTGTGCTCCACATCCTTCTACTACTGCATGACTGCCAGAGTTTCTAACTGCAAAACGTTCACCTGCTTGCCCAGAGGCGTAAAGTTTTCCCGCTGTGGCCCCGTATAAAACTGTATTTCCGATAATTACATTTTTATTTGAAACTAAATTACTTTTACTTGAAGTTCGTACAACAATTTTTCCTCCTGAGAGACTTTTGCCAACGTAATCATTTGTATCACCTTCAACTATTAATTTTAATCCTTTGATTAAAAAAGCTCCTAACGACTGGCCTGCGCTTCCACTAAGTCTAACAGTTATAGAATCTTCGTTTAATTTATTATCACCATAAGTCTTATATAAATAATGTGAAAGTCTGGTTCCTACTGATCTATGTGTATTTTCAATATTGTATTCAAAATTAAACTTATCTTTGTTGTTTATTTTTTCTTTTATATCTGACCAAATTTTTTCATCTAAAGTATCTGGTACTTTATTAATTTGATTATCTTTACAGTATCTTGGATTGTCTCCTGGGTCAGCCTGAACTAGAAGAGGGTTGAGATCTAAATCATCTAGGTTTGGTGAACCTTTGTTTACTTGTATTAAAAGATCAGTTCTTCCAATAATTTCATTAATAGATTTAAATCCTAACGATGCAAGTATTTCCCTAACTTCTGTTGCAACAAAAGTAAAAAAATTTACAACTTTATCCGGCGTGCCTGCAAACTTTTTTCTTAATGTTTCATCTTGGCTGCATACTCCAACTGGGCAAGTATTTGAATGGCATTGTCTCACTAGTATGCATCCCATTGCAACTAGCGATGAAGTGCCCATTCCATATTCTTCGGCTCCCATCATAGCTGCCATAACTATATCTTTTCCTGTTTTAAGTCCGCCATCAGTTCTTAAAGTAACTTTGTGCCTTAAATTGTTGAGCGTTAAAATTTGATTGGCTTCTGTTAAACCCATTTCCCATGGAATACCTGCGTGCTTAATGCTTGTTTGAGGACTGGCGCCAGTTCCACCTGAATGACCGGAAATTAAGATTACATCTGCTTTAGCTTTCGCAACACCAGCTGCTATTGTTCCTATGCCGGTAGAAGCAACTAATTTTACTCCAATTCGAGCCCCAGGATTTATTTGTTTTAAATCATAGATAAGCTGAGCTAAATCTTCAATTGAGTAGATATCATGATGAGGTGGTGGAGAAATTAAAGTAACTCCAGGTGTAGAATGTCTTAACTTTGCTATTTCATTTGTAACTTTAAACCCAGGTAATTGCCCACCCTCGCCAGGCTTTGCGCCTTGAGCCATTTTGATTTCAATTTCATTACAATTATTAATGTAATTAATTGTTACACCAAATCGTGCTGAAGCTACTTGTTTTATTCTTGAATTAGCAGAATCTCCGTTTGACAACTTGCTAAAACGTTTAGCGTCCTCTCCTCCCTCTCCACTACAAGAGGCCCCTTTTATTCTATTCATTCCAATACCTAAAGTCTCATGAGCTTCTGCCGATAATGCTCCGTGAGACATGCTTCCACTTCCAAATCTTTTTAAAATTTCTGATAATGGTTCTACCTCATTAATATTTATTGGATCTTTCTTTTTTTTAAAGTTTAATAAATCTCTCAAACTAATGGGAGGTAAATCCTTAATACCTTTAGAGTATTTTTTGTAATGGTCGTACGAACCGGTTCCTACGGCATGCTGTAATATGTGAATTAAATTCCCTTGGAATTGATGTTGTTCGCCAGTTTTTCTATATCTGTAAATACCTCCAATTGGCAAGGTTACGATGTTATTTGAAATATAATTTTTATGATGTTCTTTAATTTTTTTTTCAATTCCACCTGTTCCTATGCCAGATATTCTTGAACTCATACCCGGAAAATATTCTGACACAATAGCCCTACTTAGACCTACGGCTTCAAAATTACATCCTCCTCTGTAAGAACTAATCACTGAAATACCCATTTTAGACATAATTTTTAACAAACCATCGTCTATAGATTTCTTAAATTTAGCAACACAACTCTCAAAATTAGAATTATTAAACAATTTTTTTTCAAATCTTTGATAAATACTATCAATCGCTAGATAAGGATTAATAGTAGTGGCGCCGACACCAATCAAGACCGCGAAAGAATGTGTGTCTAAAACATCTGAGCTTTCAACATTTATTGAACAATGTCCTCTTAAACCTAATTTTACTAAGTATGAGTGAACCGCGCCAACCGCCAGAACAGAGGGTATGCTTGCGTGCGATGAACTAATTTTTTTATCTGACAGTATTAAGTTGGTACTTCCTTCACGCACTGCAATTTCTGCTTCTTCTTTTATTTTTTCTATTTTGTCTTTTAGTGACGAGTTAATATCAAAAACACAATTTAATACTTTAATTTTTTTTTTAAATAAATTTTTAAACTTTTTAAACTGAGAATTAGTTAAAATTGGACTATCTAGAACATAGATATTTTCTTCAGTTAAATTATCAAAATCTAAGATATTGCCTAAATTTCCAAATCTAGTTTTGAGACTCATTACTTTGTTTTCTCTCAAAGAATCGATCGGTGGATTAGTTACTTGGCTAAAATTTTGTCTAAAATAATGAGAAATAGGCCTGTAATAATTGGATAGCACAGCTACAGGTGTATCGTCACCCATAGAACCTATTGCTTCTTTTCCGTCTTCTGCCATTGGTTGAAGAATAAGTTCTAAATCTTCTACGCTAAGACCAGACAAATATTGTCTTTTTTTTAATTCTTCAGATGTAAATTCAGGTTCTTCCTTTTCAATAAAAATTTTTTTATCTAAATCTATAATTTGTTTGCTATATTTTTTATAGTCATTAGCAATATAGTCTTTGATTTCTTTGTCGTGAAATAATTTTCCTAATTTAAGATCTATTGCAATGATTTGCCCTGGTCCTAGTTTACCTTTTGAAATAATTTTTTCCTCAGGCAATTTTATCATTCCTGACTCGGAACCGGCATAAAATAAGTTGTCTGATGTGATGGCGTATCTTAAGGGTCTTAGACCGTTTCTGTCAGTAGCTGCTAAAACCCATTTTGCGTCTGTGGCACAGATTGCTGCAGGACCGTCCCAAGGTTCTATAGAACTATTTAAAAAATTAAATAGATCCTGATGATTTTTTGGTACCGTTTTGCTTCTCTTGGACCAAGCATCCGGTATCATCATAAGCTTAATCAATGGCGCTAGCTTACCTGAGTGTGTTAATAATTCAAAAACGTTATCTAAAGCTCCTGAATCTGAACTTCCTGCTGTGATAACCGGTTTTAAATCTTCAACATCTTTAAATAATGAACTTGACATATCTTGTTCATGTATCTTCATCCAATTTATATTTCCTTTAACGGTATTAATTTCTCCATTGTGAGCTAAAGTTCTAAATGGTTGTGCAAGATCCCAACTTGGAAATGTATTTGTAGAATATCTTTGGTGAAAAATAACAAATCTTGAAGTAAGTTTTGGATTTTTTAAATCTGGATAAAAATCAGCTAGTGCCTCCGCTAAGAACATACCTTTGTAAACGATAGACCTTGAGCTGAAGGAACAAATATAAAATTCTTTTAGCTGATTTTTTCTTGCTATTTTTTCTATTTTTTTTCTAGTAACGAATAATTCTCTTTCCAAATCATTGGTTTCTAATTCTTCATTTTTTTTGAATAATACTTGTGCAATTTCTGGTCTATTTTGATCTGCGGTTTTTCCTAAAACTTTAGGGTTAACCGGCACTTGTCTCCATCCGTAAATAGAAAAATTTTCTTTTAATAAAACAGACTCTATAATTTCTCTGCATTTCTCCTGGTCTGAGTAATTAGTTTTAGGTAGAAAAATCATTCCTACACATATTCTTTTGCTTGCATCGTGCTTGTGGCCAGTTAATAAAATTTTCTCTTTAAAAAAATCTGGTGAGATTTCAAGTTGCATGCCAGCTCCATCTCCTGATTTACCGTCAGCATCCACTGCTCCTCTATGCCAGACTGCCTTTAAAGCTTCAATTCCATAATCAACTATTTTTCTTGATTTTTTTCCATTCGTTGCTGCTATTAAGCCAACTCCACAGGCATCGTGTTCTGTTCTAGGGTCGTAAGCTAAGTTATCTTGTAACAATTTTTTATTTTTTAAATATTTTAAATAATTATTCATAGCTATGCAGCTTTTATCTTTTCTTCTTGAATGTTTTTTTCTTTCAAATATTTCTGAATTTGTAGGGCGGCATCTCTTCCGTCTTTAATTGCCCAAACTACTAGTGAAGCTCCTCTAACAATATCTCCAGCGGCAAAAATACCGTCAATATTAGTTTGCATAGTATTTAAATCTATTTTTATCGTTCCCCATCTAGAAACTAATAGTTCTTTTGCTGAGAATAATTCTGGAAGATTCTCAGGATCAAAGCCTAAAGATTTAATCACAATGTCAGCTTTGATATTGTGCTCAGAGTTTTCTTGAACCTCTGGTTTGCTTCTACCTGAAGAATCTGCTGAACCAAGTATCATCTTGTCAACTTGAACTTCACTAACATGTTTGTTTCCAATAAATTTTTTTGGGCTTGATAGCCAAATGAATTCAACACCTTCTTCTATGGCATTAGCAACTTCTCTAGCAGATCCAGGCATATTTTCTCTATCTCTTCTATAGAGGCATTTAACTGATTTTGCCTTTTGACGTGTTGCTGTTCTGACGCAATCCATGGCAGTGTCTCCCCCTCCTATTACAACCACATCTTTACCTTCTGCATTCAAAGTTCCATTATCAAAAAGCTTAACTTTATCTCCAAGTCCTTTTCTGTTTGATGCTGTTAAAAAATCCATTGCAGGGAAAATATTTTCTAGATTACTTCCTTGAATTTCTATTTCTCTTGTCTTGTAAACACCTGTTGCAATTAAAATGGCATCATGATCTTTTTTTAACTCATTTAAGCTTTTGTTTTTACCTACTTCAAAATTTTGAATAAATTTAATTCCACCTTGTTCTAGAAGTTTTGTTCTTCTCTCAACTACAAATTTTTCTAGTTTGAAATTTGGTATTCCGTATATTAACAAACCACCTGGCCTATCATATCTGTCATATATAGTTACTTGATATCCAAATTTTCTTAACTCTTCGGCACATGCTAGCCCTGCAGGTCCTGCACCAATAATTCCTATAGATTGGTTGAGTTCTTTTTTAATTTTTATTGGCTTAATCCAGTTTTCTTGCCAAGCAGTATCTGTAATATATTTTTCTATGGATCCAATTGTAACTGTGCCATGCCCAGATTGTTCAATAACACAGTTGCCTTCGCAAAGTCTATCTTGAGGACATATTCTCCCACAAATTTCTGGCATATTATTTGTGCTTTGAGAAAGCTCGTAAGCTTCTTGCAGCCTTCCTTCAGCGGTCAATTTTAACCAGTCTGGAATATTGTTGTGCAGTGGACAGTGAACTTGACAAAATGGTACTCCACACTGAGAACACCTACTTGATTGTTCTTGTGCTTTTTCATTAATATATTCTTTATAAATTTCATGAAAATCTTTTTTTCTCTCGCCAGTAGCTCTTTTATCTGGTGTGGCTTTATCCAAACTTACAAACTGAAGCATTTTTTTTTTCATAATATTGTTTAAGTTACTCCATATTAAGAGTTTTAAAAGTCATAATAGGTAAGGAATATTGACGCAATGATGAATTAAGCTAAGTTTTACTCATGCTTTTTTTGCATAACAAATATGCATATCAATAAAATAAGAAAAGATTTATAAAACAAAATAAATGGTTGAGGTTATAATTTTATCTATAGTTCAGGGAATTACTGAATTTCTCCCTATAAGTTCATCTGCTCACTTAATTTTAATTTCAAAATACTTTAATTTCAGCAATGAAAATTTAACTTTAAATGTAAGTCTGCATTTAGGTTCCTTGCTGGCAATAATATTCTTTTTTAAAAAAGAACTTTTTAATTTTATAAGTAATAAACAATTATTTTTTAAAATAATATTAGGTTCTGTACCAGTAATAATTTTTGGATTTTTTTTAATTAAATTAAACTTAATAGATTATTTAAAGAATTATAAAATAATAGGCTGGTCTACGATTATTTTTGGCATTCTTCTTTATTTCAGCGATCGAGTAAAAGTTAAAAAAAGTATTAATCATGATTTTAAATATAGAACTGCTTTGTATATAGGTCTTTTTCAAATTTTATCATTAATACCTGGCGTAAGCAGATCTGGAATAACAATAAGTGGAGCGAGATTTTTAAATTTTAGTAGAGTAGATTCTGTCAAAATTTCTTTTTTAATTTCAATACCGACCCTGATGGCTGCAAGTCTATATAATGTACAAAATTTAATAGTAGAAAAAAATTTCTCTGTTTCTCTGTTAAATTTACTAGGTGTTTTTTTATCCTTTTTTTTTTCTTATATAACTATTAAATTTTTGATAAAATTTTTACAGGAGTTTAGTCTAACTTCTTTTGTAATTTACAGGCTTATTTTAGGTTCTATAATTATTATTTATGCTTATTAATAAAAATTATTTTTCAAAAATTAGCGTTCTTAATTTTTTGATTTCATTAATACCTCTAACTTTAATAATTGGAAATTTAGCAGTAAATATAAATATTTTGTTAATTTGTTTTTTAGGATTCGCTATTTATAAATTTCGAGTATTTAGTGTAGATAAAAAAAAATACCAATACCTTGTAATTAGCTTTTTTTTATATTTAATATTAATTACACTGTTTAGAAACCTGCCAAATTTAAATGATAACGTTTTATATGTAGAGCACATTAAAAAATCATTTTTTTTTTTAAAATATTTAATTTTATTTTTTATTATTTTTAAAACAATAGAAGAAGGGAAACTAAATATAAAATTTTTCTTTATTTCTGCCGCTTTTTTTTCGTTAATTGTGGGAATTGATATTTTAATTCAAATAATTTTTGGTAAGAATTTATTAGGTTATACCTATAATAATTATCCCTCAGGATTTTTTGGCGACGAAAAAATCGCTGGTTCATATCTTCAGAAATTTTCTTTGTTTTTTGTTTTTTATATTTCTCTTTTTTTTAAATCTTCAAATAAAAAATTTTTTTTCATATCTTTATCTTTTATATTTTTTTTTATTATTATTCTTTATACTTTTAATAGAATACCGTTTTTTCTTTATGTGCTTTCTATATTTTTAATATTTTTCTTTGCAAAAAAAATTAAACTTTTTATTTTACTAGCTATTATTTGTTCTTTATTTTTTTTATATTTACATAAAAATAATGAGGAATTTAAAGGTCATATAAATAGTTTTTATGGTAATGCAAAACAAACTATTCTTGTGGCACCTGGGTTATTTTATAATGGCTATCCAAATAAACCAATAGATTTTGCAAGTGGTCATCTTATTACTTTTAATAGTGGGGTTCAAAACTGGAAAGAAAATAAAATATTTGGGGGTGGTCTAAAAACACTACGTATAAAATGTAAGTACATAAAATACCAAACATGTCAGTCTCATCCTCACAATTATTGGATAGAAATATTGCTAGATGTTGGCTTGGTTGGTTTTACTTTAATTTTTTTAATTTTTCTCTTAAGCTTTTTAAATTTTTTAAAATTCTATTCTTCGAATAATAATTTTCATTTAAAATTACTATCTTTACCTTTTTTCTTGATAGTTTTTTTTGAATTCTTTCCGTTAAGAAGTTCTGGAAGTTTTTTTACAACTTGGAATTCTACAATTATATTTTTTGTTCTTCCAATTCTTATCAATATTGAAAAAGTAAATTTTTTTAAAATAAAATTACAAACATAACCTTAGTGATGTTCAATATATAAATAATAGTATTTAAAACTTACCAGATTTATTTAGATCGAAAAAACCCTGAAAGATATTAAAGGTCTTTTAAAAAATAAGCTTAATAAATACTATTATGCCCTTTAAAGCTTAATACTACTGCGACATATAGTTTTTTTAGTTTACAGTTCAATTATTGAACAGTACAATAATTTAAATGCTTCAAGATGTAAGAAAAAAAATTATAAACAGTAAAATTTTCCTAGAGCCTTTTCCTTATTTGTTTGTAAAAAATTTTTTAAACAAAAACGATATAACAGAAATAAATAGAGAACTTCCTAGTTTTAAAGAAATAGAAGGAGCTGATATTTTATATCAAAGTACTTCTAAAACTAAAAAAACACTTTTACCAAACTCATCTATTTATAAAGATTTAGTAAAAAAAGACTCATTCAAAAAAATCAACCATTTATTTAAAAAACTACAGCCAATTATTATAAAAAAATTTTCTCTAGAAATTGCTAAACACGTTAAAAAACAGCATCAAAATAAAAAATTAAATTATCATTCTTCATTTTCAATAATGAAGAATGGCTATGAAAAAAGTGCACATTTAGACAGAAGAGATCATCTAATTCATATGATTTTATATACATTCTCCCAACATGAAAAAGGAGGAGAGATTTGTATGAACAAAACTAAAAAAAAAGAAAAAGTCTATGATATATTTCCAAGTAAAAAAGATTTAAGAGTTTATAAAAAACATAAAGTTTACAGTAACTCTTGTATTATTATTTTGAATGTTCCGTGGGCGTATCACTCTGTTCTCAAGTACAACGGAAAGAGTGATAGAAAATATTTTTATATGGTGTATGATTTTCCTGTCAAAAAAAGTGGCTCTAAAATTAAAAATAGAATAAAAGGTTTCAACCAAAATGAATTTTGGAACTATAAAGTTAAGGTAAAATCTCAAAAGAGAAAAAAAGTATTTTTAACTGAATAAATAAAGTATTAAATTACAATGAATGAAATTAAAACAGGTCCGTCAAAATCAAGGTACTTTAATTTTAACAAGGTATTAAATTTCAATTTACACAACGTATCTACGTTTGAGGGCTGGAATGAAACTTTTATTCTTAAGTTAAATATTTTAAAAGGTGAGGAAATATTAAATAATTATTTTGAAGAAAATTTCTTAGAAATTTATAATAAAGAAAAGATTTTAGTTGTTATTAGTGGAGAATTATCATTTGAAAATGAAGATAATAAATTTGAATTAAGAGAGTTTGATGCTGTTAATATTCATTCTGATGAAAAAAAATATAAAATTAATTGTAAAAAAAATACAATAGCTTTTATAATTACTGCAAAAAATTTAGAAACATCAGTTACCTCAGATGTTTTTTTCTTTAATTTTAGGAAAGATATTAAACCTGTGGACCTATGGGGAGGAAAGATAATTTCTCGACCCTATGAAGGAAAAAAACTTAACTTGGTTCTTTTTGAAATTAAAAAAGGATTTAAGTTTCATGACAAAGGTCATTACAATGAACAGACAACTTGGTTGGTTGACGGAAGTATGAATTTTTATGTTAAGGATATTAAAAAAACTTTATTACCTAACGATGGAGTTGATATAGGGCCTTACGATTTTCACGGGGGTGTTGCAGACAATGCTATAGGTTTTGACGCCTTTTACCCTAAAAGAGCTGAGAAAAAATACAAAAACCCAGCATTAAGTAAGATTAGTCGGAGCATCGTCTGGATTAAAATCAGTAGGTCTATAAATAGTGTTGGTTATATAAAAACATTCTACGGTCTGTTGAAATATCCTATTTTGAAAACACTTAATAAAGAATACGAATTTAGGTAGGAATCAAAATATCAAATGCAAAAAAATCTTGTAGCAGTAGTGACAATAAGAAAAGGTTCACAAAGAGTAAAAAATAAAAATTTCAGATACTTTGCCGGAAAAAATTTACTTAAACACAAAATTGAAGTCTTAAAAAAAGTAAAAAAACTTGACGATATAATAATTAATACTGACTCCGAGGAAGCAATTGAAACAGCAAAAGATTACGGGGTTAGCTTCGAAAGACGAGAAGATTATTTTGCTAGTGCAGAATGTTCCAACAGTGATTTTTGGGAAAATATAGCTTTAAACACAAAAAGTAAGTTTATATTATTTACTCATTGTACTAATCCAATAATCAAGGTTAAAACTTATGACGATATAATTAAAATTTTTGAGGAAACTAACAATAAACATGACAGTATAAATACTGTTAATGAGGTTAAAGAGTTTTTATACTTAGAAAATAAGCCATTAAATTTTGATCCAAAAAAAGCACCAGGATCACAAAATTTACCTGATGTGGTTAAGTTAAATTTTGCAGTTAATATTCTGACTACTGAGCTAATGACCAAAAAAAAATCTCTAGTTGGCAACAAACCTTATTTTTATAAACTAAATTCAATTGAAGGGTATGACATTAATACAGAGTTTGAATTTGAATATGCTGAACATTTATTTAAAAAGTATTTTAATGAACAAAAATAATTTTAATATAAAAATAATTCGCAATTAAGTGTCGCTATATACAACCCAAGATAAATATTTCAAAAAATGATAATTAGTAAATTTAAACTTAACAGAGAGAAAAAAATTAATTTTTTAAGGGATGATCTTGTTAATTTTATGAATAATTTTAATAGTTCAAATGATTATAAAAAATTTTTATCATTGGTATCGGGTGGTCTTGGATTAAAAAAAAAAACCTTAGAACATGAAACAAAAATAATTTTATTTGATAATTTTTTAAATGTGAGAGGTAAGTTCAAAAATAAGTTTAATATTTTTTTTATTCCAGTTCATTTTTTCTATATCTTAATATTTTTTTTTTATGTAAAGTTTTTTCAGGAAAAACATACACCTGCCTCGAGTAGTAAATATGATATTTTAATTGACAATAATGACAAGGGATCGAATATTAAAAAGTTTGATATTTTAAAAAAAAAGAAAAAACTATTACTTATAACTAGTGATGAAAGTCTAAAAAAAAAGGATGA
>Ga0308010_1000629_pt1 | contig 21638 bp, 22 predicted proteins | sample Neamet129_FD_202368 | JGI IMG/M metagenome (GOLD analysis project Ga0308010, IMG submission 202368) | Marine microbial communities from water near the shore, Antarctic Ocean - #129 | ecosystem: Environmental > Aquatic > Marine > Unclassified | place: Southern Ocean | collected 2014-07-24 | reverse complement strand
TATGTGCACCCTGCTCGGAGCCAGTGGCGCTGGACCAAACCGACGTGACGAGGTATCGCACCACTTTATTGCGTACAACATCGAGGCGTTCACTGATCTTGAAGAATTCAAGAGCGAGATGGATATCTATATGAACGAAATCAAGAGCACTCCTCCGATTCCAGGTAAGGAACGCGTTGTATACGCAGGTCTCCCAGAGCACGAGGAAGAGATTGAGCGACGTAAGAATGGAATTCCGTATCACCCTGAGGTGATCGACTGGTTCCGGGGTATTACTGGCGAACTCGGCCTTGAATGGCGACTGACTAACGACTAAATCAGACAACTGAAACAGGAGTTTCTATATGGCAAAACGAATAAACAAATGTATTGAGTTGCTCGAATCAGGGCAGCCTTTTTACGCAACTCATCCGACAGAACTCAGCTACGAAGCTGGTGTGAAGGATTCTCAAACTTGGGCAGATATGCTCATGATGGACTTTGAACACCACCCATTCGACACGATTGGGCTAACCAACTACATGCGTGGATTGCGGGATGGTGGACCAACTCCAAGTGGTCACCTCACTCCAACAATCCTCTGCACGTTGCCTTCAAATGCAATTACGCCAGATGAAGTGCGATACAACGCATGGCAGGCACGTCACGTGCTCAGTGCAGGTGTGCACGGAATTCTTCACACTCACACACGCACAGCCGAATCGGTAAAAGCGTTTGTGCAGATCACTCGATACCCATTCCAAGAACTCGAGCGCGACGTTATCGGCGAGGGGCTTCGTGGTGCCGGCGGACAGAAGCCAGCAAACGAAATTTGGGGAATGTCTACAGCCGAGTACGCCAAGGCTGCAGACCCGTGGCCATTAAACCCGGATGGTGAACTCATTTTGGGTCTGAAGATAGAAGATCGATTCTGTCTTGAGAACGTTGACGAAATTGTTGAAGTTCCTGGCATTGGATTTGCTGAATGGGGACCTGGCGACATGGGAATGTCTCTCGGACACCCAGATGCTCACGACCCTCCATACCCACAGGAGATGAACGACGCTCGTGACAAGATCGCAGCTGCACTGAAGCGAAAGAACATTGGTTTCTACGCAAGCTGGGCTGATGAAAATATGACACTAGAACAACAGGTCGATTACTCGATCGACGTTGTTGGCGTAAAAATGATGGGCGCAACTGAAGAATGGGCTACGTACGGTCGAAAGAAGACCGGTCGCACGATGCCTGTGTAGTCGATTCTTCGACTTTTCTCACGCCTGACTGAAAAAAATGGCGTAGCAAACTGTAAATTGAGTCGAGTCCGCGCAGGCGGGCTCGACTCGCGTTCAACCTATAAAGCGAATCTTAGGAACTCAAATTATGAAAGTACTTGTAACTGGCGGATCGGGAATCGTTGGTCACTACGTGATCGACGAGTTATACAAACTTGGTCACGAAGTGGTTAATGCAGATAAGTTCCGAATGACCAGTAATTTGGGTCACAGTGGCACTACCGGGCAGCTCGCTAATGCGGATGCTGCAGTTGAATTACGGGCGAACTGGCCAAAGATTCCTACTTTCTTCGAAGTCGAAATATCTGACTACGGTCAAGTGATTTCAGCGATGGACGGTTGTGATGCTGTTATTTCGTTGGCATCACGACCTTCTGCAGAAAATTACGTTGAAGAAGACGTCGTCAAGACAAACACCATGTCGATGTGGAACGTTTGCCGAGCTGCCGAGCAGCTCAAGGTAAAGCGAGTTGCATTGGGTTCTTCATATAACGCTGTCGGTGCGATGGGCACCGCAGCACGCTGGGAGCCCAACGAGGTCAAGCCACCTGAGTACTTCCCAATGGACCAGGACGTGTACACACGCTCTGAAGACCCTTACTCGATAGCAAAATGGCTCGGTGAGGAAATTGGCGAGGCTTTCTCTCGTCGCTCACCGTGGATGGCAATTGCGAGCATGCGATTCAATGGCATGTGGGATGACGCTTACTTCAAGCATCTTCAGGCGAACCCGATTACTGACCCGTGGACTCGATGTCAGGGTTTCTGGACGTACCTCCATATCCGTGACGCTGCTCGGGCGTGTGTTCAATCGGTTGTGAACGAGAACTGGAACGGTCACCACCGATTCTTCTTGAACGCCAAAGACACGATGCTGAATATCCCGACGATGGAAGCGATTAAAACCGTTTACCCAGATGTTCCATTAAAGAAGGAATTCGTCGGATTTGAAGCCCCTCTATCAACTAAGAACGTCAAAGACGTTATTGGGTGGGAGCCGGTCTATTCATGGCGTGATGAACAGTTCAGTTCATAAAAACCGACTGAGTCGAATCTGAATAAGCGCCGCACAAAGTAAACTGAACATATGTGCGGTGCTTTTGTTTATGTATATGTCGGCGGGGTTCGCTACCAAATCATGGGTGGCGATGTTGAACGCGCTAGAATAGGCGATCTTATCGCCCGCCGTCCTGATCTCAAAACCCGCTTCAATATTCGACCTACCCAAGATGTGATCATAATCGTCAATGAAAACGGTCGACTAGCCGCCAGACCGATGCGTTGGGGACTGATTCCCAATTGGGCAAAGGCAGATAAGCTCCCGCGAAGTACGTTTAACGCCCGTGAAGATCGATTGGCGGAATCAGGAATGTGGCGAGAGCCGTTCAAACGGAGCAGGGGAGTGATTCCTGCAAACGGGTTTTTCGAATGGAAGAAAATCGAGGGTTCTAAGCAACCGATGTACATCACACCCAAAGAAGGGCAGTCGCTTTATTTCGCGGCTGTGTACGATTCGTGGATCAACGAATATGGTGAAACCGTTGATTCCTGTGCAATTGTGACGACTTCGGCAAACGAGTTCATGTCGTCGATTCACGATCGTATGCCTGCCATTCTCGACGAAAAAACAACCTCACTTTGGCTCGATCCGATAACTACAGATAGTAAAAAACTTCAGCCAATATTGATGCCTGCTTCGAACGACCTGCTTCAGGCTGTACCCGTATCAACCCGAGTGAATTCGTATAAAAATGACGATGCTAGATTGCTATATGAAATCTCGACAATCGAACCCGAAAACAGTGGTGGACAGCTAGGCTTGTCCGATCAATCCGACGACTAGCCTCATCGACACCTATGCAGCCCCCATCTGAATTTCCCGAAAACGACCCATCTGAAGATCACGAAGTTGATCTGGTGGACAATGTTTATGGTCCTTCACAACGAGATATTGATCGATCATGGGAAAATTATGAGACCAGTGGTGGCAGAAAACGATTAGGTGGTTGGGCCTGGAAGCTGATAATCGTTGCGGTATCGCTCGTAGTTTTAGGTTCAATGTCCATTGGAATACTTGGACCGCTTATCAACGGTTCTGATTCGTCACAAACTGCTCCGCCAGATCGAGTGGATGCAAATGTCCTTCGCGTGATCGATGGGCGCACTATCGTCGTCGACACCAGTGACGGTGAGCAAACCGTCAGGATGATTGGTGTCGGATCGGTTGAGTACGCTGATCCATTTTTCAGCTTTGGTCAAGAGGTGACTCAAAGCTGGATAGGCGGCAAAGAAGTTCAACTCGAATCCGATCAGTTAAAAGGAGACGAGCAGGGCAGACAGATGCGTTACGTGTTCATCGACAATGTAATGATCAACGCCGCACTCATATTGAATGGACTCGCCGAAGCCGAGACCGAACACCCCAACATCCGGTACGACGGATATCTGGCAGATATGGAACGACAGGCGAAAGAATCGGGTGTCGGTATTTGGGATATATCGTTTGGTAATGAGATTGAAGCAGATGATTCTCAGACACTGAATGAACAATCAGAGACACAAAGCGAATCGACCAGTTGACGACTTCGAGCAGTGCTCAAGCGAGTCGTGCTGGCCAGCGATTCAAATCGGTAATGTCAAACCCGTCGTATCGTCGGCTTTGGGGTATCGGTATTGCTTCTACGACGATGCGGTGGATGGAAACCGTAGCGCTCGGAATCTTTGTATTCGAACTAACGGGGTCACCATTTTGGGTTGCTCTAGTCGGATTCTTGCGTATGATTCCCATGCTGCTCTTAGGCCCAACTATTGGACTGATTTCTGATCGGGTAAATAGGAAAATACTGATGGGTACGACGCTGGCTACTTTGTCAGTGGTTTATCTCGGTATGACGATTCTGGTAGCGACTGACCGGATCGAACTGTGGCACATCTGTATTGGTGCGACGCTTGCAGGGGTAATGTGGGCGACTGACTTCCCGGTGCGACGTGCGATGATCGGCGATGCAGTGGGGCCAGAGGGCATTTCGACGGCAATCGGGATCGACATGGCTAGTAGTAACTTTGCCAGAGTAATCGGGCCACTAGGAGCTGGGGCGTTCCTCGCCACATTAGGAGTCCAAGCCGCATACCTAACTGGCACTATCTTGTTTGCAATTGCGGCAATTCTTGCGTTTTCACTTCCGCTCGTAGCACCAACTGCCAGAGCACAGCAAAGTCTAGGCTACTTCGCAAACTTGGCTGAAGGTCTTCGGCACGTCAAAGCCGATCAGATAATCGTTGTAACTCTGTTGATAACGATCGTAATGAACATTTTTGGATTCCCGTATCAGCACATGGTTCCGGTTATCGGAGCTGAAACACTGAAAGTGGGACCACTCCTGATAGGAATTCTGCTAGCGACAGAGGGATTCGGAGCTACGATGGGCTCGCTCGTTATAGCGCTCAAGGCCCGGCCCGGTGGTTTCACCAAAATTTACGCAGCCGGATCGGTGTTGTTTCTAATCGCTATCCTAGGATTCTCATTGATGCCATCGTTCTGGATGGCACTTCCAATACTTTTGATTGGTGGGTTTTCGATGTCTGGATTCGCGACGATGCAGAGCATCATCGTGATTACATCGACCCCAACGGAAATTAGGGGGAGAGTGTTAGGGGTTCTCGCTGCATCAATCGGAACAGGTCCACTTGGTGCATTGCTAGTCGGAGGACTCGCAGTATGGTGGGGTGCGAACAACGCTGTAACTGTAATTTCGATCGCCGGCCTGACACTGACCGTTATTTCTCTATTGATCTGGCCATCGTATTTGCGTAGTTCTGTGAAAAAAACAGACTTCAAACACTAGCGCCGTTGGAAAAAACTAGTGAAATCACATACAAAAACACGGCTAGAAATATCAGCAGTATTACGAATCGTGGGTTAAGTTTGATTTTCACTAAAAAGATCTTCGGAACTTAATTATTTCTGTAAACGGAACCAATTCAATTTACTCTCTTGTAGCACTAGATATTGATGGAACGATGATCGGTGAAGACCGGATCGTCAAATCTGAACTTATAAACGCCATTGCTCGCGTCCAAGCGACAGGAGCGGTCGTATCTGTTTCGACTGGTCGAACATTGATGCCGGCATTACGCATTGCGAAAGAAGCCGGTGCTTCAGGTCCGGTAATCTGTTTCCAAGGTGCGATGACATACGATCAGCGCACGGAATCGACCATACGACACGAACGACTCGATGAATCGATCACCGCTCAAGCTATTGCGGGACTGACCTCGATTGTTCCTGAAGTCATGATGTTTCTAGGGAACGATGTGTGGGTTGAAAAACGCTCTGAGTGGACGGATGGCTATGGCCAACGAATGGGTATAGAAATTCGTGACACTGATTCACTGCTCGATATGGCTGATCATAAACCGACTGCAATCGTTGGTGTCGGAGAGCCTGATGTAGTTGGCCCAATGGTCGAAGAATTGCAAAATCTTCTCAACGGATCAGCATTGGTTACGCATTCATTGCCAATGTTCTGTGAAGTAGAAGCAATTGGAGCTGGCAAAGATCTCGCTGTCGAACATCTCTCGATAACTCTGGGTATTGAGCAAAGTGCCGTTATCGCAGTCGGAGACGGCAAAGGCGATCAATCGATGATTGAATGGGCTGGCTTAGGAGTGGCTATCGCCGGAGGGCACCCGGATGCGATCAGTGCTGCAGACGAAGTAATCGCAGTTCCTGAAGAATCTGGGCTTGTAAATTTTCTTGAAAAACTTATTGATGCAGGGCAATTTGGACTGCCTCGCAACTAATCTCACATAATATTCAGTTCCTAATTGATCGAAATAGGAAAACAGGCAGGAATTATTGAAAGACGTAATCGTTCTCGGTGGGCTAAATATGGATTTGATCGTGGACACCCCACGATTAGCTGGCCCGGGTGAAACCGCAGAAGGCACACGCTTTTACACAACACCTGGTGGTAAAGGTGGGAATCAGGCCGTCGCGGCGGCTCGATTAGCGCAAAGCCCGGGTTCGGTAAAGATGGTAGGTCGAATCGGCGACGATAGTTTTGGCGAAGAGATGGCGCAGTTTATGCGTAATGAAGGCATCGATACTTCTCTTCTGATGCGTACAGAAAATATTGCTTCTGGTATCGCAGTGATATTTATTCTTCCTGATGGGGAGAATCATGTGAACCCTGTGTACGGAGCAAACGCACTCTGTGATTCACAACAGGCAGATGATGTACGAAATACTCTATTAACAGCTGGCGTTCTACTTTGCCAACAAGAAGTCCCATTAGATGCGACCAAAGCATCTATCGATGCGGCTGCGAAAGCCGGAGTCATGGTCGTTCTAGATCCAGCACCAGTTCGAGATGTGCCAGACGGATTCTATGATTCAGTATCTGTACTGACGCCTAATCAAGGCGAAGCCTCATCGATGGCAAACATCGAAGTTATTGATGCTGCATCAGCTAAATTGGCTGCGGTCACAATACGGAATACTGGAATCGAAACGGTTGTCGTAACACTTGGAAATCAAGGTGCGTGGGTCGAATCTTACGGAATCTCTGAATTACTTGATCCGTTCAAAGTAGATGTTGTAGCTACGGTCGCTGCCGGAGATGCATTCAATGGCGGTTTTGGCGTAGGTATAGCGTCAGGGATGAGTTTGCTGGGCGCAGCTCGACTCGGAATGGCATCAGGTGCCCTTTGCGTCGGTAAAGACGGAGCACAGGAGGCAATGGCGACACGATCTGAAGCTGAGGCTCTGCTGGCATCTCAGGGCTAACCAAGTTCAGCTAGATTCTGGGCGGCTCGCCCGTGATATCAGTGATCTTGGTGATACCGGTCGTATTCATCATCTGTGAGAGTCGTTTGTTGATTCTCGCTGGCAATCCGGGGCCGCCATATATGAACGACGTATAAAGCTGTACTGCCGACGCACCACTTGCCAGTAATTTCCATACGTGCTCAGCTGTCGAAACTCCCCCGCAAGCGATGATTGATGCCTGACCCCGAACCTGTGCCTGAATATCGGCAATCATCAGTTCAGTGTGTTCAAATAACGGGGCACCACTTAGCCCTCCGCGACCAACCTTCAAACGGGTATTCTCGATTGGGTGAGTATTGGCAACCACAAGTCCGTCGACACCAGCGTCGACCGCGGTAGCAGCCAATTTGAGCAGCTCATATCGATTCTCATCGTTTCGTGGCCATGGTGGAAGTTTTACAAATAACGGGACTTGTTTTTCAGCGACCAACCCCTCGATCAAGCCACGAAGACGGCCGGGGTCGTGAAATATGCGTAGTCCAGCTGTATTAGGACTGCTGATGTTCAGTTCAATTCCAGATACCAGTGATTGAGATCTACGTAGACATTCGAAGATTTCATCATCGATTGTGCCGGCGATGCTGATGAGCACTCTGCTTTTATATTTTTGAGATTTTTTCAGGCGTTTGATTGCCGGTTCCAGACCTTGACCTGGGAACCCCAACGAGTTCATCACTGCTTTTTGTTCTGGAAGACGAATCATTCGCGGCTTTGGGTTACCGGGGCGAGCAGAAAGAGTCACTGTGCCTCCGGTGGTAAATCCGAATCCCAAATTCAGCACTGATCCAAGCACTTTACAATCTTTATCGAAACCAGCCGCCATACCTATCGGTGTGGGCAATTCGATCCCTGCAATGTTCGTCTTTAGCTTGTTGTCATTAGCGCCGTTCGCGATACGTAAAGCATTCCAAATACCTGGAATCCCAAGTGCCGTTTCAGCAGCTTTGTGAGCGCCCTCAGGGGGAAGTCTGAAAATTAGTGGCTTTGCAGCCAGGCTGTAGATACTCGTTTTATCGCTCCAGATTGTCGCAACATTACTTTGGAATAGCTTCATAAAGGGTTCAGTCCAGAATAACCAGAAGTAAGATGTTAATCGCCCCCAGCACATAACTCGACTCAAATACGTGGGGCGAAGGTCAAATTTACTCACATGGCACTTGAATATCACCTCGGCAACGCCTCCGATCCAAAGGGTCACGCATTGGTCTATTTTCGAGATGGCTCGAATTCTGACCGTGTTGGTGCTTCCTATGTAGTGATACTGCCGGTATCTGTCGATATCAGCAAGTACGTGCCGCCGTTCTTGGCAGGGCAAGTGGAGCAATTGGGTTCAGGTGACATGTCGTCTTTCGCATTCCCGCCCGCCCCAGAACTCGTTCTGTCAGAAGGTTGGTTACGCGAGACTGCGGAAAAACGTGGTGATGATCTTTTGTTTGGCGGTTCGGTTGATCTGAGTGATGTGACCTCGCTTATGGAAGTCGTCGCTCGAATATCGGCTGAGTACGCTGCGCAGTATGACACTTCTACTGATGTCCTCCACGACACAGGTGCAGGAAAAGTCACAAGCGGATCAAAATCCGGCGATGCGACAACAACGGGTAGTGTTACGACCACCGATGTGAATGACGTCATGTACGGCATGATGTCGGAACCTGATTTGCTTACCGAATTGACAACCCTAATGGGGCGATTTCAGTATGAATCAAGTGGTGGCGATACAACTGGTGCTCGTGAGAGCGAAGCCAAGATTAGAGCCATAGGTAAGCATGTACCTGAAAACCGTCGAATAGACCTGTTGATCGAATCAGCTACCGACGATCGTCCTGAATCCGCCAAACGGGCACAACTCTACTTGGACAGAGCATTTGCAATGTACCGAGAGGACTACACCCGAGTTCATGTAATCGAACAAGAGATTCAAGCGCTCGACGTCGACTAAATTTACTATCCTAGCGCTACTTTGAGCTGGTCAGTCGTGATGTTTCCGCCACTAGCGATTAACACCACGCGCTTTCCTCGCAATTCATCCTTCATATTGACTGCTGCAGCAAGCGTTGCTGCACCTGCGTGCTCAACGAGTGTTCGAGTAGCTTCAACGTAAAGTCTGATCGCATCGCTGATATCTGAGTCTTCAACAAGCACGAATTCCTTTAGTCGGTTTTTAAGAATTTTGATTGGGAACGAATACGCCGATTCAGTCGCCAATCCTTCTGCAATTGTGGACATTGGATACGTGTCGAACTTCCCGGTCTTCCAAGCGTGATACGCGGCTGGGGCGTTGACTGTTTGGACCCCGATAACTTTAGTCGAGGGTGAAACAGCATCACTGACAATGCAAGCTCCGCAGGCACCTGATCCCGCACCCACGGGTGCGAAAAGTACATCGATATCTTTCAAGTCTTCATGAATTTCTAACGAGTACGTACCGACACCTGCAATAAGGGCAGGTTCATTGGCAGAATGGACAAATCTCATCCCATCTCGTTCCGCCAGCATCTCAGCGTGTTCTAGTGATCGTTCGAATACATCGCCATGAAATATGACGTGTGCTCCGAGTGCTGCAATCGATGCTGCTTTTGACGAATTAGCCCCTTCAGGAAGAACAACTGTGCACTTAGCACCGAAAGTTCGAGAAGCGTAGGCGATCGATTGACCGTGGTTTCCCGTCGATTGGGTTACGAATCCTCGATCTCTATCTTCCTGCGACGTTTGGGAAACAAGATTAAGACCTCCTCTGACCTTGAAGGCGCCCAATAGTTGGAAATTTTCGTGCTTGACCCACACATCGGCATCGAGAAGTTCTGACAAAACGGGATACTGACGTAGAGGTGTTCGAAGAACATGATCTTCGATTGCCAAACTAGCTTCATGAATATCTTGCAACGTAGGCTCGATTAGGTTCCCATAATCGGTCATTTAGTATTTCCTCATAAGGTGAATGGATTGGTCGGTTGAACAGTACTTGAAGTTATCCGTCAGCGAATGCTGCACAACACACGCTTGCAGCAACCTTGTGGTCAGCTCAAGGAGTACCCTTCATCAGCTAGCGCCCCTCTTACGGGCGACTATTTTGTTTGTGGAACAAATTTGTCGGTTCAGGACTCAACAGATCAAGGTACAGAAATAGCTGAAGAAACTCAGCCGACGGTTCATGCCCCACGATTTGGTGTGGTTGGTCGTTCGTTCTTTCACACATTTGAATCTGTGATCACTAACCGAGATTTCCGAATGATCTGGTTCGGCATGGTGCTATCCATGGGTGGATTCCAGATGCAAATGGTCGCTAGAGGAATTCTCGTATATGAGATGACCGGCGATCCATTTATCACCGGAATTGTGGGAATGGGGTTCGCACCCAGTCTGCTAGTCGTTTCACTTTACGGTGGGGTATTGGCTGATCGAGTCGAACGCAGGCTACTGATTCAAATTTCTCAAGCTGCGAATGGTGTTTTAGCCGGTATCGTCGCCATCTTGATGTTCAGTGGCTCTCTGGCTTGGGGGCACTTGTTCGCTGTTTCAGTTGCGCAGGGAGCGATGTTTGCTCTTCAAATGCCAGCACGTCAGGCTGCAATTCCATCGCTAGTCGGAAAAAATCAACTTCCTAATGCATTTGCATTGAATGCAATGGCAATGAGCATGATGACTCTGATCGCACCAGCGTTGGCCGGTGTACTTTACGAGGTGATTGGCCCTGAAAATGTTTATGTGATGGTCTGCGGAATAATGCTTAGTTCTGTGCTATTCACGTCACTTGTACCAAAAATGTACCCGCCGGCAGAGCTAATTAAAGCTTCAGTGATGAGCAACATCATTGGAGGGTTCAAGTACATCGGAAAGAACAAGCTCGTATTAAACTTGATGATCTACAGCGTGATCGTTGCACTGCTTTCAATGCCTTTCCGAATGCTGGTTCAGGTTTACGCCAAAGACGTATATGGCTCCGAACCGTCGGATGTCGGTTTGCTTTTGACTGCACTGGGGCTTGGCGGGTTGATCGGGACAATCACGATTGCTAACTTGCGTAAAGGTCATAGACGCGGCTGGGTCGTATTATTAGGCTCATTTGTCGCCGCTTCTTCTTTAGCGCTCATTGTCAGTGTTCCGGTTTATACGGCCGGATTAATTGGAATGGTCGGAATGGGTCTCGCAGAGCAAGCTAGATGGGCACTCGGACAAAGTTTGATGATGGAAAACACTTCCGATGAATATCGAGCACGTGTCATGAGTGTGCTCATGATGACGTTCGGATTAATGCCTCTAGGAATGCTTCCGCTCGGCTGGGCGATAAAAGAATTCGGTGCTCGACCTGCGGTCGGTTTGACAGCTGCTGCCTTGTTTGTGGTCGCATCGGCGTCAGTCTTCTTGATGCCTAGATTACGACGCACCGTATAACTACCGGTGAATAGAAAATATTCATCGCCCGTTCATTTCGAAAAATTACACTTTGATATCGAAACTCAGATAGCCGTAACATTTGTCAGAATCCGAACCCACAAGACCTTCCAAACCTAGATATCCACGTATCTCTAGTCGACGTAATAGGGTATTAGAAAGAACATTTTCGTCATTAAGGCAGTCTGGCTTTAGGCATCTTTGGTTCGGCATGTTGCTATTGATGGCAGCAGTGAATATGCAGATCCTCGCTCGTGGTTATCTAACCTGGGAGCTAACAAAATCTCCAATCGCCGTAGTTGTGGTTGGAGCCGGATTCGCCCCACCGATTCTTCTGCTGTCACTTTACGGAGGTGCAGTTGCTGATCGTGTGTCGCGTAAGAAAATAATCCAGTACGGTCAGCTCGGAATGTTGGTTATTACTTTGTTTGTTGGAATTTCGATTTCAATGGGCACAGTTACTGTCTATCACCTCACTGCTGCGTCTATTGCACAAGGAACGATTTGGGCTTTCCTTATGCCAGCGCGCCAGGCAATTATCGGTCAGCTTGTTGATGAAGATCATCTGACGAATGCGGTAGCTCTCAATGCATCTGGAATGTCGCTTATGACTGTAGCGGCACCGGGAATTGGTGGACTTATATACGGTGTCGCCGGTCCAGCTACGACCTATTACGTCATGGCAGGACTAACGGTTATCGCTTTTTTCCTAACCAATTGGGTCCCTAATATGGCTCCGGTTGCGAATGGAAAACGTCGAATGTGGAACGATATTAAAGAGGGTTTGGTCTACACAAAGCAAAACCGAACAGTGCTTGTGTTGCTGTTTGTAGCTCTGAGCACGGCGTTACTGGCAATGCCGTTCAGAACACTTCTTCCTGTTCAAATCGAAGAAGTATTCAAGCTCGAAGTTGAAGCTCTTGGGTTATTGCTGAGTATGATCGGCGTTGGAGCACTGATCGGATCGCTCATTATTGCAAGTCTTTCGAAGAATAATCACCGTGGATGGGTTTTACTGATTACCAGCATGCTGTCGGGTTTCGCAATTTTGATGGCTGCTGTCACCACTTCTTATACGATTGCAGTCGTGATTATGGTTATTCTCGGACTAGGTGACTCAGGACGGCGCGCTCTTAACTCGTCACTCATCATGGAGCAGACTGATGATGAGCACCGGGGGAGAGTGATGGGTGTGTACATGATGAACTTCGGATTGATACCGCTTGGGGCTCTTCCGCTCGGCTTCATCACAGCATCGTTCGACGTACGAATAGCATTTGCTATAGCGGGTGGAGGATTATTGGTCGCAGCGATCGGCTACACCGTCCTTACAGATAAAGTACGGCAACTGTAGGCATTACATGACATGGCTTTGCGGTCGGAAATTGGATTTCCTCTATTTACGGGGCGTCAAGTAAACTTCCTACATCGCATTTGATCTACTGAATTACGCCGTGTGCGTAAGATTTTCCGAGTTTTATTTCAGCTATGCCGATTCAGGTACTGAGCAATGATCTGGCTTCCCGCATTGCTGCGGGTGAAGTGATCGAACGTCCTGCTTCGGTAGTCAAAGAGTTAGTCGAGAATTCTCTTGATGCAGGATCTACTCGGGTTGATGTGCACATCGTAGGTGGTGGAGCACAATCGATAACAGTTGTCGACAACGGGGATGGTATTCCTGCCGATGAACTATCTGTGGCTTTCGAACGATTTGCGACATCGAAGATCGATGAATCATCAGATCTGATAGCGATCGGCACACTCGGATTCCGTGGCGAAGCTCTTCCTTCGATCTCATCAGTGGCTAGAGTCGAAGCGATTTCACGACATAGAGATTCTGATGCTGGTGCGAGATATTTAGTCGATTTCGGTAAGACGAGTCCTGTAGAACCTGCCGGTGCTCCGCAAGGAACTCGCATTGAAGTAGCAGGTTTATTCAAAAACGTTCCTGCTCGACTAAAATTTCTTGGATCAGCAGGGCGTGAACTATCTAGAATACAGTCGATGTTGGCTTCCCTCGCTCTCATTTACCCGCATGTCGCTTTCAGTCTGAATTCCGATGGGCGTGAGCGGATGCGAACGATCGGGTCAGGCAAATTAGTAGACGCAGTTTCGGGCGTGTACGGCGCTAAAGTCGCCGAGCAAATGCTAGAGATTAAATTGGATGATTCTGCAGCGTTCTCTGTCGATGGACTTGTTAGTTCGCCGTCTTTGAATCGTTCTAACCGCACCTACATTACGATTTCTGTGAATGGACGATGGATTCGGTCACGACGCCTATCGTATGCAATTGAACAGGCTTACCACGGCTTCCTTCCTGAACGCAGATTCCCGATTGCCGTTGCGAGAATTTGTACGCCTCTCGATGATGTCGATGCAAACGTTCATCCTGCGAAAGCTGAAGTCCGATTTCTCCGAGAAGATCTCGTCTACTCAGTTGTCCAACGGGCTGTTCGGGGCATTCTTTCAGCCTCTGCACCAGTCCATGAACTTGGGGCAGGGCGGGCTTCTGGATCAGCTGGTTTATTGCGAACTCCTAGATTGGCGAACGACGGTTCAATACCGCGAGGTTTCGGCGGTGATATTTCTGGTTCATCAACCGTGAATTCAGGATTTTCAAAATGGCCTGACCCGTCAATTATCGCTGAGCAATCTCGTCTGACCGAAGAAATGGATGGGGCCGATTACGGCGGTACTTCACAATCGAACACGCCAAAAGAGACACTTCCGGTACTACGAGTAATAGGTCAGGCTCACGAGACGTACATTCTGGCCGAAGGCCCGGACGGTGTTTATCTGGTCGATCAACATGCCGCACACGAAAGAGTCATGTTCGAAAGAATCAGGCACCGATTTGATCAAAACTCCTCTGAATCACAACCCCTGCTTGAGCCTGTAACTGTCGATCTCGCTCCCGGGGTGATGATTACTGTTCAGGAACACCTCGATGATCTAAACCAAGTTGGATGGGGCGTTGAAGAATTCGGGATGAATAGCTTGATTGTTCGAAGTGTTCCTGCTTCGCTTGCGACACGAGCAAGTGGTGACGGTGCCGGTCAGGTATTCGTGCGAGTGCTCGATGAGTTACGAGAAGGTGGGACCGGCGAAACATGGCGTAATCGGATGGTTGCCACTATTGCGTGCCACTCTTCGGTAAGGGCTGGGCAAATTCTTTCTATGGAAGAATGCAAAGATCTAATTCGTCAATTAGAGAAAACGGAACGACCAAATACATGTCCGCATGGTCGACCAACGATCGTTCAACTTGCGATCAACGACTTAGAGCGTGAATTCAAACGACGTTAGGTATCGTTGATATCGTCATTGAGGATCTAGTAAAGTGGGGCGCCTGCCACTGGGTGCCGGAATTGGTAGATTGAATTCTGGGCCGACCCACACACAAAAACCGTTTTCATGTCACTTCCACCGAACGCTATGTTCGCGGGTGCCCAATCAGGTAAGTGGTACAAATCGAGAAGTTTGCCGTCAACGTTTATGTATGCAATTGCTCGAATGCCAGGTAGAGATTGAAGAATGTTGCCGTCGACATCGATCGCCAACCCATCAGGTTTACCCGGCTCGCGGAAACGTCGAATCAGTTGCTGATCTAGCAAATGCCCTGAATCGTCCACCGTAAACGCAACGAGACGTTGTGCGCGGCTTTCTGATACATATACCCGAGTTCCATCGATAGAAACTGCTATGCCGTTCGGGTAGGCGAGTTCATTTGCGAATGCACTTACCTTGCCTTCTGGAGTCACTCGATATACAGGACTTATAGCTGGATCAGGGTATGGTCGACGCACCGGGTCGGTGAACAGTAAATCCCCGTTTGGTAGGAAGCAAAGATCGTTAGGCCCACCGAACGCCGTGCCTTCGTATTCTTCAGCGAAGGTTTCTGATTTACCGTCGGAATCGATTTTTAAAATAGCCTTAAGTTTGGCGTCAGCGACAAACATATCGCCCTTTGAATTGAACACGAGTCCGTTCGGTCGCCCACCAGTACTGATTATCTCAGTTAGTTCTCCATCATCGGACACGCGGAAAATCGCTGCATCCTCAGAGCTGACGACGTGCAGTTGCCCTTTAGAGTCGATCGCTGGACCTTCGGGACCGCGCACTCCAGAGGCAAGTACTTTGAAATCGGGTGGAATATTTGTAAGGTCGATAGTCATTAGTTCTTAAAGAAGATTAGCCCTCGCCCAGTGGAGGTACAACTGCTGCGAACACACCGGCTTTACGGATTGCCGTTGCCGCAACTATACGACGACGATAGAATGTACACGTACCAACCGACTGGTCGGTCGGTTGACAAACTGTAAATACATTCATATCTACCTTGACTGATTCTTCAACTCAACAACGAATTCAAACTCGAGAACGTATATTAGAGGCAGCAGAATCTGTGTTCGCTGACAACGGGTATCACGATGCTCTCGTTGACGAAATCAGCAAACGAACCTCGATGTCCAAGGGTGGCTTGTACTTTCATTTCCCAAGCAAAGAAAATCTCTTTTTTGCTGTAATGGATCGATTGGCGAATAAGTTAGTTCGTCGTGCCGAGAAAGCCGTTGATAAAGCTGAATCTCCACTTGAAGCCGCGGAAGCGGCTCTTGAAGCGGTACTAACAGCGCTTTCAAAACAAAAGCGACTCGCCCGACTATTGATCACTCAGGGCTACAGCATGGGCAATGCTTTCGAAACGAAACGAGCTGAAGTATTCGACCGGTTCGCTAAGATTATTCGAGATCAGCTAGACGAAGCTCAAATCACAGGTCAAATCAAGAAGATAGACACTGATTTAGCTTCACGGGTTTGGTTAGGTGCAGTGAACGAAATAGTTGTTCACTGGCTCTTTTCCGGAGGGCAAACTCCAAATGATGCAGCGCCTGATCTCAAGGCATTGCTGATGAACTCGGTTCAAGGGGATATTTCTGTGAAATCTAATAAAGGCGGATCGCAATGACGAATGCGATGTCGAATTCAGGATTTCCCGGTTGGCGAAGGCTTGCTCTTTTCCTCGAAGCAATCAAATTTGAGCACTCCGTTTTCGCCTTGCCATTTGCGATTCTTGCAGCATTTATGTCGGCTCACGGAATTCCCGATTGGACAGGGCTGCTGTGGGTGTTGATAGCGATGGTTGGAATGCGAACGTTTGGCATGGCAGCCAATCGATTAATCGATGCTGAAATCGATTACAGAAATCCGCGTACGACAACCAGAGCTATACCAGCCGGAACAATTAGTCGTAAAGCGATGATTGGTTACATGGCTGTAGCAGGATTGGTATTCATTGGAGCTACATCTCAGCTGAACTCGGCTACTTGGGTACTTGCTCCGATTCCATTAGCTGTGATGATCGGGTATCCGTACCTGAAACGATTTACGTGGCTCGCCCACTTCGGAATGGGCGCGGTTTACTTGATCGTCCCTCCAGCGGTGTCACTTGCCCTAACTGGGACCATGCCATTTGGATTCGTAGTAATCGGGATAGGCTCAATGGCTTGGGTCGCCGGATTCGATGTCCTTTATGCCACCGCCGATTTTAAAGTCGATCGTGAACAAGGATTGCACTCAATCCCAGCAAGATTCGGCATACCGGCATCTCTTGTAATTTCCCGGCTACTTCATGCCACCGCAGTTTTATTGCTCGCAGTTGGCGGAGTGATCCTAGAAGCAAGTGCGTTATATTCGTTTGGTGTTCTTGCTGCAGCGGTACTACTTGCGTATGAACAGTCGCTTGTTAGGTCCGAAAATCTTTCGAAACTGAATATGGCGTTTTTTACGATGAACGGTGTAATAGCAGTCGTATTCGGCACATTTGTAGTGATTGGCGAGGTGATCTAATGGGTATCTACATTCTTGGAATAGCTGGTGCAAGTGGTGCACCATACGCCCGCCGTGTGCTCGAACAGATGTTATTAGCTGGTCATGAAGTCAAAGCCGTGATTACTGATGCTGGGCGCAAAGTACTTGAAGTCGAAGAAGATCTGGTTCTAACCGGAAATACTGAAGCTGATACTCCCGGAGTTCTCGAATGGGCACAGGCGAGTTCATTCGCTAGCAATTTCGAGATGTATCACCACAAAGATGTCGCTTCACCTATCGCATCAGGTTCGTTTGCGGTCGACGGTATGGCCGTAGTGCCATGTTCAGGTGGAACAATTGGCCGAATTTCTCACGGTATTTCTAACGGCTTGCTTGAGCGTGCAGCTGACGTTTGTATGAAAGAACGTCGAAAGCTAGTACTGGTTCCTCGCGAAATGCCACTGAGCCTCATTCATTTGCGAAATATGACTGCCGTTACCGAAGCCGGAGCGATCGTTCTTCCTGCTTCACCTGGCTTCTATCACAAGCCGACCAGCATCAGCGATTTGATCGACATGGTCGCCGGACGAATACTCGCATCATTAGGAATCGAGTCTTCTGTAATGAAGCCGTGGCTTGGTCCTGAAGCATCGTCTTACTCTGATTCCGAACAAGGAAAATCATAAGTGGCATTTACCGATCTGCAATCGTTCCTTCATCTTCTTGAAAAAGAAGGTGAACTGCACCGTGTTACCGAAGAGGTAGACGCTGAGCTCGAAGTAACCGAGATCGCCACGAGGGCGGTAAAGGAAAATCTTCCGGCGCTTTTATTTGAGAACGTAAAAGGCTCGCGTTATCCGTTGGTCATCAACTCGATGGCGTCAATGCGACGTATTGAGCTTGCCTTAGGGCGTCCAGCTGAAGCTTTGGGCGAAGACATTGTTCGATTCATGGAAGATGTGAATCCTCCTAATTTGGGTTCGTTTTGGCGAAATCGTAAAACGGGGTGGCGTTTGCTGAAAATAAGACCCAAAAACACGCGTCGTGCACTGTCACAACAGATTGTTGGAGAACCCCGACTCGATCAGCTTCCAATATTGAAATGTTGGCCGGAAGATGGTGGGCGATTCTTCACGCTTCCACTCGTTATGAGCCAAGATCCTGAGACCGGTGCCGGCAACATGGGCATGTACCGAATGCAGATGTATGACGAGCGCACAACTGGAATGCACATGCAGATCCAGAAGGGGGGCGGGTTCCATTATCAAAAAGCCGAAAAAATGGGTAAGCCACTCGAAATGGCAGTAGCCGTAGGCGGCGACCCTTCTCTAATTTTGGCGGCGATCATGCCATTGCCAGAAGGACTCGATGAAGTCGCATTCTCTGGAATCGTTCGAGGTCAGCGCACTCCGATGACCAAGGCGAAAACGATAGATATGAAAGTGCCCGCACACGCAGAATTTGTTTTCGAGGGTGTTTTGCGACCACGTGTTCGAAGGCTTGAAGGTCCGTTCGGTGATCATTTTGGTCACTATTCGGATGCCGCCGATCATCCTGTATTTGAAATAACTCGAATGACTCATCGTAAGAACGCTATTTATCCGGCAACCGTCGTGGGACGACCTCCTCAGGAGGACCGCTATCTTGGGGACGCTGCTCAGCTGGCCCTCACCCCGTTAATTAGTCTCATTCGCCGCGAAGTCAAAGACATGTGGGCGTATTACGAAGCTGGTTTTCATAATCTCCTTGTCGTTTCCGTTGATCCCCGATACCAGCGAGAAGCGATCAAGACAGCGCTGGGCTTGCTGGGCGATGGTCAGCTTTCGCTAACGAAGAACCTTGTGCTGGTAGGACCAGATGTTAACCCGCGTGATTGCAGTCAGGTGATGCAAGCGATCCGAAGAAACTTCGATCCTGAGCAAGATTTCCATCTGATCGCACGTACTGCTGCCGATACACTAGATTTTACTGGTGAAGGTTTGCATAAAGGATCAAAGATGATTCTTGACGCTACTGGTGGCCCGCTAGGTGAAAGGGGCCTTTCAGCGGTTGCGCTCCCCGCCAATATCAACGCTATCGCTCCGGGAATCGTAAAACACCGCCTCGTCGGTAAAACGATGTTGGTTGTCCAGACCACTGGGCAGGGCAGGGAAGTCGTTCAGAAGCTTGTCGACAACCCGTTACTTGGTAGCGTCAAAATCGTTGTTGCAGTGTCTGTTGACGTAGATATCGACGACGATGAAAACCTTCTTTGGGGAATATTTACAAGATTCGACGCCGTGATGGACGTGATGTTCACAAGAACTGAATTCAAAGGTTTAGCCCCTGTTTATTCAGGCGTACTTGGCATTGATGCAACTTGGAAACAGGGTTACCAAAAACCATTGGAAATGGACCCTGAAATAGTGAAGAAAGTGGATTCAAAATGGTCCCGATACTGGAAGTAGCCGACCCTAATCTGCAGGTTGAGTTGAATCTTTCCGATAAGCGATTGTTCTCAATTTGGGACAAGGTGCAGGCAGGCGAGCGACTTTCTTCTGCGGAAGGGGTGACTCTTCTCGAAACAGACGATCTTTCCGGAGTCGGCCGAATGGCAGACTTCGCGAAGAAACGCGTCACTGGCGACAAGGTTTATTTCGTTCTAAACCGCCACGTAAACCCGACCAACATTTGTGTACTGAGCTGTAAGTTCTGTGACTTCGCAAAAAAACCCGGTGAAAAAGACGCATACGAAATGTCGATCGATGAAATCCTTGATCACGTCGACGATGACATACATGAGATTCACATTGTTGGCGGGCATCACCCGACTTGGCCGTTCGAGTACTACGTTGAGATGGTGAAGGCCATTCACGAAAAAGCTCCACATGTTCAGATCAAGGGCTTTACGGCATCAGAAATCGACTACTTCCAACGTCGTTGGAAAGTTTCTCCTGAAGAATCACTCGCAATTTTGAAAGAAGCAGGTCTTCAATCGATGCCCGGTGGCGGAGCAGAGGTGTTCTCATCCCGAGTTCACAAAATCCTTCTTCCCGGTAAAGCAAATGCCGACCGATGGGCTGAAATTCACAAAACTGCCCACCGTATGGATATTCCTACGAATTGCACGCTGCTCTACGGACACATCGAATCGTTTGAAGAACGAATCGAGCACTTGATTCGACTTAGAAATATTCAAGATGAAACAGGCGGATTCCTAGCGTTCATTCCACTTGAGTACCAAGTCGGTATGACCAAGCTACGACCACGTCACACTCCACCAATGGACGATCTGAAAATGATCGCTGCGGCGCGGCTTATGTTGGACAATATCAAGTACATCAAGAGCTACTGGGTAATGCTTGGAGCTGCGACTGCAAGCATTGGTTTGAACTTCGGTGCTAACGATCTCGACGGCACTATCGGCAAGGAAAGAATTGCTCACGCTGCGCTTGCTGATTCACCTGCTGGTCAAGCGCGTGAATCGATGGCATCGTCGATTAGGGATGCAAGACGTATTCCTGTTGAACGAGATGCTTTGTACAACGAGATCAAGGTTTATGACCACTAACCAAATTGAGCCTCAAGTCCTAAGAGTAGGGCACATGACATACCTCAATTCGGAAGTGTTCTATCGGAAGCTTCCGTTAGATTCGTGCGAACTGGTAGTAATGACACCGCGTGCAATGGCTGCTGCCGTAGAACAAGGTGACCTCCAAGCTGGACCGCTGCCTATCGCTGAAGTTCTTCGATTGGGAGATCGGGTACGTTCGCTCGGAAACATTGGAGTGGCATGTGATGGCCCTGCTCTAAGCGTGTTCTTGTTCTCTCATAAACCCATTTCCGAACTATCAGGATCGAATATCGCAGTAACTACGCACACTGCGACATCTATCCAGCTTTTGCGAGTGTTGTTCTCTGATTTGTGGAACGTTTCTGATCACAGGTTTGTCCAGATGACTGACGATCACGATGCTGCCCTGACCATCGGTGATGCAGCACTCGAACAGTTGAGTTTGGGTGACTTTCAACACAATTACGATCTCGGCACGGCTTGGAAATCTCTCACAGGGCTTCCATTCGTGTTTGCTGAATGGGTTGTTCGTACGGACACTCCCAATGAATTATCCGAACTGTTCGAACGTCAATTGATCGAATCCTCTCGAGTAGGAATCAACTCTATTGAGGAAATCAGTCGAGCCAGATCCGACGAAAAAATGTCGAAAACTGACGTGGCAAATTATGTTCGAAATTTTGATTACTTCCTCGGCCCAGACGAGCGATCTGGGCAACAGGAATTCAAGCGACGACTCAGTAAATTACCGGAGTGGCGACCGTCCACATCGTAAATATCG
>Ga0308010_1000625_pt1 | contig 21770 bp, 21 predicted proteins | sample Neamet129_FD_202368 | JGI IMG/M metagenome (GOLD analysis project Ga0308010, IMG submission 202368) | Marine microbial communities from water near the shore, Antarctic Ocean - #129 | ecosystem: Environmental > Aquatic > Marine > Unclassified | place: Southern Ocean | collected 2014-07-24 | reverse complement strand
AGTCTTATAACGCAAGCCGTGACTGTTAAGAATAAGGCGATGTGGATATTCTGACTTCGCAAGCCCTTTACGTTCCAATGCCTTCCATACAATTTCGTTATTAAACCCACTGGCCTCTCTTGCCGAGACAACAAAATTTCCTATATGAACATGATTACCGTGGGGTAACGCAATGTACATAATCGAAATATCATCGCTTCCCACAACACGCACAGACGTCTCTTCACTTCTTGCTAGTTCTTGAAAAAGTGCTAATGTACGATTTTGTAATGCGTTTAATTTAGCCCTGCCTTGCGACATACTTTACTCCAAATTTTTAATTTTTTCGATGTATAGTTTTTTAGTTTAAATTCATTTCTTTTATCAATAAACTTGATTTTTATAAAAATTCACAGTAGTTGAATTACAATCATAGTTTTATCAAATATCAGGCAAACTATTTTTCAAGAAAAAAGAGGAAAAAATGGCCAATACAATCAATTTCATCACGTGTGCTTTCGTAACAGTTTTGCTGCTCATATCTATCGCGCTCGCAGGGCCACATTTATTACTTCCTGCTGTCGCAATGATTGTTGTCATTCTGGTAGGGGGTCTGTGCATCTATGTTGCAAATTCAATAATACTAGCTCGAAATAAAATCGAGAAAGAATGGGAAGCTAATAATCCTGAATAATTAAAACTTCAGTAACTTTCTTTAATATTCAGCCCCAGCACTTTCAAGGATGCGCGTCAGAGAACGTAGGCGTCGATTTTCCTTCGTTAAGTCTAGAGGGGTGCGGCCCGTATTATCAGCAAGAGACCAATCGGCATTTGCCTCCAGCAGTGCCTTCACTATTGCGCGATCATTGGAAAGTACTGCTTTATGAAGGGCAGTTTCGCCATTTCTGTCCTTAATATCAACATTAGCATTTTGACCAATAAGAAGGTTTGCAATTTCACGTGAATTTAATCTTGCAGAGGCCATTAGTGCCGTCTCTCCCGAGGACTTTATAGTCAAATCAGAATTTGCACCAGCATTTAAAAGAAACGTCACAGCAACAGAATCTTTCATACTTGCGGCAACGTATAGTGGCGTAGCACCGGTTTTATATTGTCGCGTATTCGTGTTTGCTCCTTTCTGCAGGAGGCTTCGCATTTTACTATAATTTTTGTCTTTAACCGCTTTAAGTAAATTATAACCACTCGAAAAACTGCCTTCCTGAGCTTTTACTGTATAAACAGTCAGCGGAAAAGCAAGCATTACAGTCAAAATATAGTGAATTATATATTTTTTGAGTTTCATATCAATTTCCAGTCTTTATAAATTGTTCAAGTCATATTATAACAGGAACTTATAACTAGTCTATTCTTAACCTAATATGAAGTAAGGCCTTAATATGAGTAAAGTCATCTCGAGTAAAAAAAATGCAATACGAATTTTTATTATCATATTTCTGATAATAATCGCATTTTTTGTTTGGAACAAATATCTGGACACTTACTCTACCCCGACGGCATCAGAAAATAGTCGTGCCCTGATTGGAGGAGAATTTGAACTTGTTAACAACATGGGTGAGCCCGTTACCAATAAGACTTTTAATGGAAAGTTTATGCTTGTTTATTTTGGTTATACATATTGTCCTGACGTCTGCCCCATGGACCTTCAAATTATGTCAGACAGCCTAAAATACCTTAACGCTGAGCAACTAAAACAAATTACCCCAGTTTTTGTAACGATAGATCCAGAACGTGATTCAATGGAAATTATGTCTGAATATATTAAATTTTTCCATGCTGACCTGGTCGGGCTTACAGGAACAGTAGAACAAATTGAGAATATAAAAAAAGTCTACAAGGTATACGCCGCAAAAGCAGATGATTCAGACGATTATTTAGTTGATCATACCGCGTATACTTATTTGATGGATAAAAATGGAATATTTTTACAACATTTTAACCACGGCGAGGACCCAGAGGTTATGGCATCCAAAATAGCTTTTTTTATTAACTGATGACAGATAACGCATTACCTTTCTGGAAGAATAAAAGTCTAACACAAATGTCGCGTAATGAATGGGAATCTCTTTGTGATGGCTGCGGACTTTGCTGCCTTCATAAGATTGAAGACGAAAAAAGTAGCCTAATTTCCTATACAGATGTTGCTTGCCGATTATTGGATACTCAAACCTGCCGCTGTAAAAAATATACTCAACGAAAAAAATTAGTCCCTGACTGCGTAATCTTAAAGCCTAAACAGGTTTCAGAGTTTAAATGGCTCCCAAAAACGTGTGCATATAGGCTTATTTCGGAAGGAAAAGATCTTTATTCATGGCATCCTTTGATAAGTGGCCATCAGGATAGTGTCCATAGCGCCGGAGTTTCTATACAGAATAAAGTAATCTCAGAACGTGATGCTGGCGATCTCGAAGATCATATTATTAACATAAGTGAAATTAGCCATGGGTAAGTTAAATAGCTTTCCTCTTGAGTTCAAAACTCACAATCGGGCAAAACGTATGAAATTACGTTACGATTCTATAAAAAATTGTGCTGTTGTAACAATGCCCCCAAGAAGCACTAAAAGAGAAGCACAGCACTTCGCGTCTCTCCACCTTCCATGGCTAGAGAAACAACGAGATTCCTCCCCGGAACGTATTTTTCTTTCCCCAGGCTACCACATACCTATTGAAGGAGTGCCCTTCTTTATAGTTCATAAAAATGATGATATTGGCCTGATAAAACAAAATGATTTTGAAATAGTAGTGGGTGGTGATAAATCAGGATTTTCTAAACGACTTGAAAATTATCTAAAAAAATTAGCTCGACAAAAAATTGAACCTCTTGCTCAGCAAATGGCAAAATCAATTGGTCAAAGCTTTCGCCGTATTCAAATACGTGACACTAAGAGCCGTTGGGGTAGCTGTTCTTCAAGTGGTACTCTTTCTTTTTCTTGGAGGCTTATAATGTGTCCAAATGAAATTATCGAATATGTGGTAGCCCATGAAGTATCCCATATTAAAGAAATGAACCATAGTCCTGCATTTTGGAGGGTTGTCGACGAATTGGTTGACGATGCAAAAATATCGAGAAAATGGTTAAAAAGTGAAGGACAAGTTTTAATGATGATATTATCTGAATAATCTTGAATTATGAACCCGGTCTAGCTCTTGGGTAAACATTTGGTGTTGTAAGAGTTGCATCATTTCTACCAAGCGAGGCACGGTACATAAAATTCTTCCATATTTGGGCAGGAGTGCCGCCGCCCGTTACTCCCAGCATAGACGTGCTATCATCCTTACCCACCCAAACGCCGCTCACAATCCCTTTTCCATATCCCACGAAAAGCGCATCTTTGTAATTCTGTGTTGTTCCAGTTTTACCAAAAACTGGAAAATCCATCGATGCTGCTCGCCCAGTTCCGTTAGTCACAACATTTCTAAGCATTGATTGCATGATAAGGTTTACTTTCTTATCCAATATCCTCACGTCAGGTCCTGGTAAGTGACGATAAAGTATCTGGCCTGAACTATTTTGAATTTCCGTAATACCATAAGGTTTCGTCTCTATGCCATCGCGGGCTACTACGCTATAGGCACCAGTTAACTCGAGAAGATTAAGCTCCGATGTACCAAGCGCCAAACTAGGCTCCACCGTAAGTGGTGATTGAATTCCTAGTCGCTCTGAAATATCAACTACTGATCCTCTATTGACACGTTCTGATAACTTTACCGCAACGGTATTAATAGATTTAATAAACGCATCCTCAAGCGTCACATCACCTATAAATTTACCATTATAGTTTTTAGGGCTCCAATCGTCAAAAATGATAGGACTATCTCGCATTACCGTTGTTGGGCTTAATCCCGCCTCTAGTGCGGCCAGGTAGATGAATAACTTAAAAGCACTTCCTGGTTGTCGTTGAGCCTGCACAACACGATTAAACTGACTTTCATTATAATTTCTCCCTCCTACCATTGCCTGAACTGCACCATGGTAATCCATGGATACCAAAGCCGCTTGTGTGTTTTCAAGTCTCTCTTCACGACTTAGTATTTGACGTACCGCATTTGTGGCCATTTGCTGAATTTCAGGAACTAATGTGGTCTTAATTACAATTGGCTCGCTAATCTGCCCAATTAAATTTGGAACCTGATCAATAATCCAATCCGTATAATAACGTACGTCACTACCAGCACTTGAATTATTAATATTCACTTTTCTTTTTTTAGCAATATCCGCAGTTAATTTATCAATAAATTCAACTGCAACCATATTATCAAGCACCAAAGAAGTGCGATCATATGCACGTTGTACATCACGAAGAGGGGAATAGAGAGCAGGGCCCTTAAGCATACCCGCTATCATAGCCGCCTCAGTTAAAGTTAAATTTCTAGCGCTATGGCCAAATATTGTTCGTGAAGCTGCATCAATTCCATAGGCACCGCTACCAAAATAAGCTCGGTTAAGATAAATTGCTAAAATTTCTTGTTTACTTAGCTTCATTTCGAGCCAGAAACTAAGAAGAAGTTCCTGAACTTTACGCTTAAAGGTTCGATCCGCATTGAGGTAAAGGTTTTTTGCTAGTTGCTGAGAAATAGTGCTACCGCCCTCAACCATCCTACCAGCTATTAGATTATTTACTATCGCCCTAGCCAACCCACGAAGATCAAGACCATTATGATCAAAAAAACGTCTATCTTCTATTGCTATAACAGCCTCTATGTGGCTGAGCGGGATTTCCTGATATTCAAGCCATTCCCCGTATACATTTCCATATGTTGAAATAACCTCACCATTTTGAGCCATCACCATCATCGCTGATTTAGTATTTTTTCGTTCTAAATTTGAAATATCTGGTAAATCATAAGCATAATAAACCACAAGTGGGACCAACAATATCATCCCCCAAACAAGTAGAACTAAAGATCCGTATAAAATATTTGAAAAGTAGGTTACAGACGTTTCATTTTTATTTGGCCTAGCGGCCTTCGTTTTCGAGGGCTTAAGGGACTTTTTAAATATACCAAGCATCCGTCACCATAATTTTTACCTAAAGGATAATAAGGAAATGGCAAAATAAAAATAAAAAACCAATTCTAATGATTAGTTATCTTTTTTATTTTAATTACCTAAACGTCCAAATTAGCAACGCTCAGGGCATTATCTTGAATAAATTCCCGACGAGGCTCAACCACATCTCCCATCAACTTCGAGAATATTTCATCTGCAGTATCAGCATGGCTAACTTTTACCTTAAGTAGGCTTCGAGCGTCTGGATCAAGAGTTGTTTCCCAAAGTTGACCTGGGTTCATCTCACCCAGACCTTTATAACGTTGGATAGAGAGCCCTTTACGACCATAATGAATGATATACTTTAAGAGTTCACTCGGTAAATTAATATCTGTACTCTCTTCTTTGCGAGTAATAGCAGAAGTGGTAACAAAAATTTCCGCCCTCGCCGCAGCTGACTCATTAAGTTTACGAGCCTCAGCAGAAGCAATAAGTGCTGCATCAAATTGGTAAATATCTTTAATTCCACGAATTTCCTGAATAAACACCACTCCGTCACCCTCAGTATCCAAGCTTGCACTCCAATTATCCTCGCCAATACCTGCGCGCGCATTAAGACGCTCCGTAACTTTAGCCAAAACCTTCTCAGCCCCATTCCCCTTGACTAAAATATCCTCCGTAAGAGAGCCAAGTACCGCAAGTTCCTCAAGAATCTCTTTATTATAGCGGTTAGATACATGGTCAAGAACACGATTTACTCTTCGAGTATTTTCTACCAGGTCAACAAGGTCATTGCCTGCAATCTGTGTGCCATCGCCTAGGGTCAACATCATTTCTTCAAGTGTCTGAGAAATCAAGTAGTCTTCAAGGGCAGGGTCATCCTTCAGATAAACCTCAGATTTTCCACGACTTACCTTATAAAGAGGTGGCTGAGCTATATAGAGATAACCCTTTTCAAGAAGCTCCGGCATCTGGCGATAAAAGAAGGTAAGCAGTAGGGTCCGGATATGTGCACCATCGACGTCAGCATCAGTCATTATGATCACTTTATGGTAACGTAATTTTTCAATATCAAAGTCTTCCCGACCAATCCCAGTACCTAGCGCAGTGATTAGTGTACCAATTTCCTGAGACCCGAGCATACGATCAAAACGGGCACGTTCCACATTAAGAATTTTACCTTTTAGAGGCAGTATTGCCTGGTTTTTACGATGGCGGCCTTGCTTGGCACTACCACCGGCACTATCCCCTTCCACTATAAATATTTCTGCTTTCTCAGGGTTGCGTTCCTGACAATCCGCAAGCTTTCCGGGTAACGAAGAAATATCAAGCACTCCCTTGCGTCTTGTAAGGTCTCGCGCTTTACGGGCTGCTTCTCGAGCAGCTGCTGCTTCACAAATTTTTCCAATAATGATTTTTGCTTCTGCAGGGTGCTCTTCAAACCATTGACCAAGTTTTTCATTTAGCAGACTTTCAACTACAGGACGGATCTCAGACGACACAAGCTTATCTTTAGTTTGAGAGGAAAACTTAGGATCAGGTACTTTAACACTAAGAACACAAGTAAGCCCCTCGCGACTGTCATCACCAGAAATTGATACTTTTTCACGTTTAGCAATCCCCATGGTAGTTGCATAACTATTTATTGTTCGGGTTAATGCTCCGCGAAAGCCCGCTAAATGGGTGCCGCCATCCCGCTGAGGAATATTATTCGTAAAACAAAGAACATTTTCATGATAGCTATCATTCCACTGCAGGGAACATTCAAAAATTACGTCATCTTTTTCACCTATAACTGTAATTGGCGCTCCGATTAGTGCCGTTTTATTTCTGTCGAGGTACTCAACATAAGCTTCAATTCCACCCTCGTAATAGAGCTCAACTTCTTCGTGGTCGCTCGTGCGATGATCCTGAACAATAATACGCACCCCCTTATTAAGAAACGCCAACTCTCGAAAACGATGCCTAAGCGTATCAAAACTAAACTCTACATTTGTAAATGTTTTTGTTGATGGCTTAAATGTTACCTGTGTACCAGTTTTCCCCGGCGTATCTCCAATAACCACAAGGTCTTCGAGAGGCTCGCCGCCTTCAAAGCGCATGAAATGCTCTTTGTCATTCCGCCAAACGCGCAACTCAAGAAAATCAGAGAGCGCATTTACAACCGAAACACCAACGCCATGAAGCCCCCCAGAGACTTTGTAACTATTACTATCAAACTTTCCGCCCGCGTGAAGCTGGGTCATTATTACCTGTGCCGCAGAAACTCCCTCTTCCTCATGAATATCAACTGGAACCCCACGGCCATTATCAGTAACTGAGATCGAACCTTCAGCATTCATAGTTACTAAAACTTTATCACAGTAACCAGCAAGACTTTCATCAATAGCATTATCAGAAACCTCAAAAACCATGTGATGGAGCCCCGTACCATCATCAGTATCACCTATATACATTCCGGGTCTTTTTCTTACTGCATCAAGACCTTTAAGAACTTTAATGCTGTCAGCACTATAATCTTCAGCACCCAAGCTAGCATCTTTAGTTTCTGTTGGTTCAGACATGAATTTTCGTCCTTTTCTTAATCAAAGTTATTACTTATGTATTATAACACACAACTACGTATCTACCTCTATTTTTCCGTCAGAAAAGTGAAAAAATTTTACAGTATTTTCCATTTGCTCAAAAAGGGATTTATCCGTTCCCGTCAACCAAACCTGTGAGCCTATGTCACGAAGTTCTTCAAATAAATACCCTCGCCGGGTCTTGTCAAGATGGGCCGCCACTTCATCAAGCAACAACAAGGGCGGCGCGCCAAATTGCGTTGCGCTGAGGCGCGCGCTAGCAAGAGTTATACCAATTAAAAGTGCTTTTTGTTCTCCTGTCGAACACAAGTCCGCTAGCATGTTTTTTTCGGCATGCCTAACCAACAAGTCTGATTTATGAGGCCCTATAGAAGTCCTTCCAGATTTACTGTCGTAACTTCGTGTCGAAAATAGTCGTTCGCAAAATGTGCGCTCTACTTCGAGTGCCGGCCTGTGGCCCAGTTCCTCTTCAAGCTCCCCGCTAATTGAAAGTACCGCTGTCGGAAATGCTGACTGGCTCTCCTGGATTGCCTGCGATAGCTTACTAAGCGCATCAAGTCGTGCTGCCGCAACTGCCACCCCATGCTCAGCCATACGTTTTTCCAAACTTGTAAGCCAGATTTGGTCTGCATTTTTTTCGCTTAACAACCGACCTCGCTCCCGCATTACTTTTTCGTATACGTTAACTTCACGCGTATGACTTGGATAATATGCTGCTACCAAGCGATCAAGAAAACGACGCCTGCCTGATGACGCCTCTATAAACAACCTATCCATTTGCGGAGTAAGCCAGGCTACCTGCAACACATCTTCAAAGGCCAATGGGCTCGATAGGGCTTCTCCATCAATCCTACCTATTCTGCGGTCCGCAGATGTCTCTGATGCAAGTTCATGCCGGGGTTGCAGACCACTCCCGAGTTGCCGTTCGCCGTTTGGAGTTATCACCCTACCAGAAACTGCCCAAGGTAGATTTGATCCAATGAGGTTAACATCAGATAATTTAGCCCTTCTCAATCCCCTACCCGGTGACAAAAATGACAAAGCCTCGAGTAAATTGGTCTTACCAGCACCATTAGCTCCAACTAGGACAACTGAATTTGACCCTACATTTAACTCCATACTTTCATATGATCTGAAGTTACTCAGTAACAAACGGTCCACATAAAGTACGAGTGCCTTCGCTGAGGGCAAAACACTCTTATTATTTTTAATGATTTGCGAATTCGATAAATGACTCAAACGGAATACACACTACACCCTCATCGGCATGAGAACATACAGCGCACCTTCATCGGTTAGGTCCTTTAAGATCGTTGGTGCTGCAGCATCAGCAAAAGCCACTTGAACCACATCACCCTCAATTTGAGCAAGTATATCAAGCAGGTATCGCGAATTAAAGCCAATTTCCATATCATCGGATTCATAGCTAACAGAAAGTTCCTCGGTGGCCGTACCGTGCTCGGGACTATTAACGGACAACTTAAGCTGTCCAGCCCCCATAGCCAACTTAACAGACCTTGTTTTATCTGTTGATATAGTTGATACACGATCTACAGATTCCGCAAGAACCTTGCTATCTACCTCCATATTTTTATCATTTCCGTCAGGGATTACGCGCGTATAATCTGGGAAGGTTCCATCAATGAGTTTAGATGTAAGAACAATATCAGCAAAACTAAAGCGAATTTTCGTATCCGATAAGCTGACCTCAACTTCACCCTCATATTCATCTATAAGCTTTCTAAGTTCACCAACTGCCTTTCGCGGAACGATAATACCCGGCATGTCCGCAGCACCTTCCGGCTGATCCATATCAAAACGAGCTAGCCTGTGCCCATCAGTAGCAACGCCGCGAAGTACGTTCTCACCATTATCATCGGTAGCTGCGTGAAGGTAAATACCATTGAGGTAGTAACGAGTTTCTTCCGTTGAAACCGCAAAGCGAGTTTTGTCAATAAGCCGCTTTAGGTTTACCCCTGTCACCTTAAAACTCACGGGAAGCTCCCCCTCGGACATCACAGGAAAGTCTTCTCGCGGAAGACAGGAAAGAGTAAACCTTGAGCGCCCCGCACTTATAGAAAGTCTACTACTATCCAAATCATAGTATAGTTCAACTTGCGATCCATCTGGAAGCTTTCTAACAATATCATAGAGTGTGTGGGCCGGAGCAGTAATGCCACCAGGCTCTTGGGTTTCAACTGCAACACTCTCGCCAATGGCTATATCAAGATCCGTTGCAGCAAGGTTTAGACGGCCGTCTTCACCCTCAAGCAAAACATTCGACAGAATAGGAATAGTGTTTCTACGCTCAACGACACTTTGAATGTGCCCTAAAGATTTAAGTAATTCACCTCGTTCGATATTCAATTTCATTTGATAATTTCACGCTTCATATTTATTATAATTTTGACCCAAGACTTAGATAGCCCGATTGATATTTTTTAATTTATCTGAGAAACAGATTACCATAATTAGACATGAGGTCAATGGCTTTTTCACCGCATTCCTGCCGAGTCGCATTATATTTTAAACTAAAATTAAAAGCACTTAAACAGAGCGCTAAATTTATGTACTAAACATTCTCTCTAGGTGTAAAATATCTTCGTCTAGGACACTGTCCATCTGGCGCAGTTCATCTATACGTTTAACTGCATGCATCACGGTTGTATGATCTCGGCCTCCAAACTTACGGCCAATAGACGGCAGGGACTTTGAAGTCAAATGCTTACAAAGATACATAGCAACCTGCCTTGGGCGAGCGACTTGACGGGCCCGTCGCGCAGAAAGGAGATCAGAAAGTTTAATGTTAAAGTAGTCAGCTACTCGCCGTTGAATTTCATCTGCCGTTACACGCCTATCATTAGCCCGTAATAAATCCTGCAAAACCTCTTGAGTCATATCCAGCGTTATTGGCCTCCCAATCAGCGTTGAATGAGCGACCATTCTGTTAAATGCACCCTCAAGCTCGCGAACGTTCGAACTGATCCGACGAGCAAGGAATTCAAGCACCTCACTTTGAATTTCAACTTCTGGTACGCCATTTGCTTTTTGCTGTAAAATTCCAAGCCTAAGTTCATAGTCAGTTGGATGAATATCAGCAACTAGACCCCACCCAAGTCGTGAACGAATTCGCTCCTCAACTCCATCAAGGTTTGATGGCGAGCGATCCGCCGACAGTACCACCTGACGGTGGTGGTCAATGAGCGCATTAAAAGTATGAAAAAATTCTTCCTGAGTCGAATTTTTATTAGCAATAAATTGAAGGTCATCAATCATCAACAAATCCACGTTACGGAATTTCTTTTTAAAAGACATGGTATCCTTATAACGAATTGAAGAGACAAACTGATACATAAACTGTTCAGCAGACAAATAAACGACCTTACGTTCCGGAAAATATTCACGGTTAGCCCAGGCAATAGAGTGCATCAGGTGTGTTTTTCCCAAACCAACCCCGCCATGCAAAAAAAGAGGGTTAAAATTAACATCCTTATTTTCAGCAACTCGTCGGGCTGCAGCATAAGCGAGCTCATTTGATTTACCCACCACAAAGCTTTCAAAGGTAAAGCGCGGATCAAGAAGTGCACCAAACTGGTCATCCCGGATAATTTTGACCTGCTCGGTCGACGCGTAATCAGATGTCTTTTTGAAAGGTTTTTCAGAAGAGTTGGCAGGCACCGCAGTGTGGTCCAGACCTTTATGTCCAGAAAGCACCATTATTTCAATATCATTAACATTGCCGTTAACCTTAATCCAGGCACTTTTTATACGTTCAGAAAAATTTTCCATAATCCAATTACGCATAAAACGTGTCGGCGCAGCCATCACAGCGCAACCATCTTCAATGTTGACGAGTGCAAGAGGCCTGATCCAGCTTTTATAACTACTTTCGTCAAAGTCTGATCGCAAATAGTCCAGAACCGATCCCCATTGCGCATCCATGGTTTCTTTTAATATTACTTTTTCTGGGTCTTGCTGAATTAATTTTTTTTTCATTTAAATTATTTCTTCATCTTAAAAATTATTACTAATTAATGTTTCCACGGAAGGTTCCGTCCCTGCCACCCTGTTTTTCTGCCACGGTGGCCGAATTCATCCGGCATGCCTTCGAAACCTTCCAATATATTATAACTATGCTTAAAGCCCACTTCAGTAGCCGCTATAGCCGCGCCAACTGATCTGACCCCCCCTCGGCATAAAAAATAGATGGGCGTATCTTTATTTGGAACAGCCTGAATAAGCTCAGATAGAAAAGCTGTATTTGGCACCCCGTCAGGGAAGCTAACCCACTCAATTAAAATATTATTCTTAAAAGAGCCTGATAAATCAGCAACACCAACGCATTTCCATTCAGCAAGTGTGCGGACATCAACTAACACTGCACATTTATCCTGAGAAAGCAGGTCCCAGGCCTCCTTAGGCGTAACATCACCTTTATACTGTCCGGTCATATTTAGCATTCCCTCTATTAAACTTCATATTTCCATCATTAATTGAATATTCTAAGAACAAAGATCCTTCACCCTGCAAAATTAATTTCGCAGGGTGACGCCCCTATTGATGTCGATAAATTCTTATGTAATTAAACTACTCATCATATTGCAATCATGCAATATGACTCGCACCAAAAAGTTAAAATAAAATACTATTCTATGTCTAAAACTTGGCTAGCCATACTAGATGTAGTAGGTCAGTAATATAGAAAAAAAATAAATTCTAATTTAGGAGAACATAAGAAGAATATCAGTAATATAGATAATAAAAAAAAAGCCAAACCGACAGTGGTTTGACTTTTTTTGGTTTATTATTGTGTTTACCGGAACTTTATTCTTGCGAATCGTTACTAACTCTAATGCGACTCGAAATTAACTTTGTAAGGAACTTTAGCTCAGAGCTTTCACTCGTTTAGAAAGGCGTGAAACTTTACGGGAAGCTGTCTTCTTATGAAAAATGCCCTTGGTTACCCCGCGCATCAATTCAGGCTGTGCCGCTTTAAGAGCAACCTTTGCTTCATCAGCATTACCTGCTTCAACAGCGAGTTCAACTTTTTTTACAAATGTACGAATTCGACTACGACGTGCCTTATTAATATCTTCACGCGCTGCATTACGCCGCACTCTTTTCTTAGCTTGTAATGTATTAGCCATTTCTTTTATTCCTTTAGCGAACGTATTCTCAAAACTGCATTTATTTTTAAATTAGCAGGAGAACCACTATACTCAAATAATTATCAATTTTTCTCTAATTCGTGGCTTATAAACATGCCGTCACCATTGGTCAACAAGCTTTTCATATATTTAGCCCGATTAACCTAATTAATCCTAATTTTTCTTCTTTTGTGCTCAATTACGACTGACCTCCCTGCATTGTGGGCCACGGGGAATTTTCAAACACTGTTAAAGCCGATCATTTTTCGTAAAAAACTACCCCAACAATCGAATCGTCCCTTAGTCTCACTCTAATGACAATCAATTTGGCATAAGCGAATAGTTAATGATTGTTTTATTGACCATCACAGAGATATCAAGAAGTAAATTTTCTGTCCCTCTGGTCGCATTGATGCAAAAAGCTAAGCTTGGGTCACAAGAAGCAGACTGATCAACACTCCATTCAAGAGACGGCAACGCCATATTATAATATTTATGAACATCCTTGGCAGCATTTGTTCCACTAGCTTCAGCATATATAATTCGCCCTCCAGGAGTATCAAAAAGCATTGAACCTTCACTATTTTCTGTCAGCCCATCCATTAAGGGTATGGCCATATATCTAAGCATATCATTTTCTTGAGCAATCAAAGCAATCGGTGCCATCACAAGAGCCAGTATTACAGATATATATAATTTTGCTGATTTCAACATATTAATAGCCTACTTATTTCTGACACTCAGGGCAATAAAATGTTGATCTACCACCCTGATTAATTCTCTTGATCTCCCCTGGGCAGTCCTTATTTTTACAGTATTCCCCTTCACGGCCATAACAAACAAATTGGTGCTGAAAGTACCCAAGATCTCCATCCGCACCAACAAAATCCTTGAGGCTAGAGCCTCCCGCCTCGATGGCGCGATTAAGGACGTCTCTAATAATTACAACTAGCTGCTCCACATTATTAATACTGAGGTCTAATGCTTTTTTAATAGGCGATATTCGCGCTATATTGAGGGCCTCACAAACATAAATATTACCAAGCCCAACAACAACACTCTGGTCAAGAAGATTTATTTTTATCGCAGATTTTTTAATCTTCAGCTTCTCCTTTAAATAAGCCCCATTAAATTCATTTCCCAAGGGCTCTACAGCCATTTTCTTAAAAAGTTTATGGTCTTCAAGCTCATCCTGAGCACACAGTGTGACAAGACCAAAACGCCGCGGGTCATTATAAATTATCCACTCGCCCTGGTCCGTTTCAAAGATAACATGATCATGCTTTTCAAATGGGGTATTATCTATTTTTCGAACGGTGAATTTACCGGACATTCCAAGGTGGCAAATAATTATATCACCGCTATCTAATGGCATTTGCAGATATTTTGCTCTGCGATCAACCGAAAGGACGCGACAGCCAATTATTCTTTTTTCAAAATCATCTGGAATAGCAATACGGATTTTATTTCGTCGTTTAATGACGCCTACGATTTTATTTCCTTTTAACGAAGGAATGAGGCCACGTCTGGTAGTTTCTACTTCTGGTAATTCAGGCATTTATTTTGTAACTCTGTTTATTCTTAAGGCGTTTCTACTGGAACAGAATGCAACACTGCGCTATGTTCCGCAATATGACAAATAAAGAAAATATAAATAGCAAAAAAACCATTCATTTTGGTTTCAAAGATGTCCAAGAAGAAGAAAAGCAAACTCTCGTCAAGGACGTCTTTGATAGTGTTGCCGAAAAATATGATATTATGAATGATGTCATGAGTGGTGGACTTCATAGGCTCTGGAAAAATGACTTTATACGTGACCTACGACCAGGTTCGAATATGCATTTACTCGATGTTGCTGGTGGTACAGGCGATATTGCCTTTCGTTTTTTGAAAGCTGCAAATAAACGGGCTAATAATAAATCAACCCCCGCCATGGTCACTATTTGCGATATTAATCAAAAAATGCTCGCTGCGGGACGTGCTCGCGCGCTCGATCAAGGTATTTTTGACCCCATTGATTGGGTTGCCGGAAACGCAGAATCTCTACCTCTTCCAGATTGTTCAGTTGACGTTTATACAATTGCTTTTGGTATTCGGAATGTAACTCATATTGATGTTGCGCTCAAAGAAGCCTTGCGTGTTTTAAAGCCTGGGGGTAGGTTTATGTGTCTTGAGTTTAGTAGCGTTGACCTTCCGCTTCTAAAAAAAATATATGACGTATACTCCTTTAAACTTATTCCATATTTTGGTGAACTCATTACCGGTAATAAAGATAGCTATCAATACCTGGTTGAGAGCATTCGCAAGTTTCCTACTCAAGAAAAATTTATGAAAATGATTGATGATGCAGGGTTCAAAAGAACGTCTTATCGTAATCTATCTGGCGGCATAGTCGCCATACATTCTGGCTGGCGGATCTGATCGTGTTTAAATGGATTTTCCATATTGGCCGCATCGTGAAAATTGGTCATACACTTTCCAAGCATGATGCACTCATGGATATCATCAAACTTTTTAATGACCGCCCTAAAAATCTCGAAAAAATTCGCAATATTAAATTAAAATATAACGTGGGTGACAAACCGGAAACCCCCCTTGTCATTGCCCTACAAAATTTAGGTCCAGGCTTTATAAAAATTGGTCAAGCACTCGCTACTAGGCCCGACATTATTGGCCCAGAAACGGCCTTTGATCTCTTAAAACTTCAAGATGATGTACCTCCCTTTTCTGGAAAAAAAGCCATCGAAATAATTGAGGCTGACCTCGGACTAGAAATTACCAATTTATTTAAAGAGTTTAGCGCAGAGCCTGTCGCAGCAGCATCAATAGCTCAGGTTCATATGGCAAGAACTATCGAGGGTAAAAAAGTTGCTGTGAAAGTACTGCGCCCCGGTATTGCTAAGGCTTTTAAACGCGATCTCGATGCCTTCAAGTGGCTGGCAGGCATAGCCGAACTCTTCTCAAACGAAGCACGTCGCCTCCGTCCAAGTAAAGTGATAGAAACCATTGCCGAAGTTATCTCTCTGGAGATGGATTTACGTATTGAGGCGGCCTCTGCCGCAGAGCTCAAGCAAAACACAAAAAATAATCCTCATTATGATGTGCCCGAAGTAGACTGGAGCCGAACTAGCCGCCGAGTGCTAACAACCGGCTGGGTTGATGGTATATCTTTTAAAAAATTGGAAGAAATTAAAAGTGCAGGCCTTAACACTAACAAGCTTGCGGAAAATTTAGTGCAGAGTTTTTTAGGTCAAGCACTTAATGACGGCTTTTTTCATGCCGACCTTCATCAGGGTAATTTATTTGCCTCTTTGGATAACAAGGTCACAGCTATTGATTTTGGTATCATGGGCCGTATTGATCTTCCTACACGGCGGGCTTTAGCTAATATTTTATATGGCTTTGCAAATCAAGATTACGACCGTATTGCCAAAGCGCACTTTGATATGGGATACGTTCCTAAAAATCAGGACTATGTTAATTTTAAACAGGCAATTCGTGCCATCGGTGAACCCGTAGTTGGTAGGCCACTTAGCGAGATATCAGCGGGTAAATTACTCGGTCAGCTTTTTGAAACTACTACGCGTTTCAATATGAGCACACAACCACAACTAATCTTGTTACAAAAAACTATGGTCACGGCTGAAGGAGTTGCTCTTAATTTAAATCCAGATATAAATATGTGGGAAGTTTCACGACCAATAATTGAAAAATGGGTTGCCGAAAACCTAAACCCAATAGCAATAATTAAAGATGCATTTAAAGTCACATTTGATACCCTTTCCAGACTGCCACAGATTATTGAGGGTGTTGAAAAAATAGTTGACCAAGCTAAGCAGATGCCGTCAACTAATATGCAGCGAAGAAATCCCTTTATACTCGTTTTATATGGTCTTTTAGCAGGCATACTTGGAAGCGCACTTTTTTATTCTCTTTATATAATGTTGCAACTCTAGGTATCAGCGTTTATCTTTAATGTAGACACAATAAAGAGAGATAAACTTTTGATTGATAACCTTAACGGTAAAAAAATACTAATAATCATTGGCGGCGGCATCGCAGCCTATAAATGTCTTGATCTTATTCGTCGGCTAAAAGATCGCGGTGTCAAAATTCAATCCATACTTACTAAGGGCGGCGAACAGTTTGTCACACCACTTGCCGTTAGCAGCCTAACAGGAAGGAAAGTTTATCAAGATCTTTTCTCGCTCAACGACGAAGCTGAAATGGGCCATATCAAATTATCCCGTGATAATGATCTTATTCTAGTAGCACCAGCAACCGCCGACCTAATGGCAAAAATGGCAATTGGCATAGCCGACAATCTGGCAACCACAACTCTCCTTGCCAGCACTAAACCAATTATGATCGCTCCAACTATGAACAGTCAAATGTGGGACCACCCCGCAACAAAACATAATTTAACTGTACTCAAAGAACGCGGTACATTAGTCATCCCTCCTGCTGCTGGCGACCTGGCCTGCGGTGAGGTTGGAGCAGGGCGCCTTGCAGAAGTTGAAAATATTATAGAGCAAATAGAATCTTTTTTTTTAAGTAATTCAAACCTTATACTTCAGGGTAAAAAAATAACTGTCACCGCGGGCCCAACCCATGAAGCTATTGATCCCGTTCGTTATATAGTTAATCACTCTTCAGGAAAACAAGGATATGCGATTGCGGAAGCCCTTTATAGAGAGGGCGCTGATGTTACATTAATATCAGGCCCAACAAATCTAAATGTTTCATCAGGGATTAAAAAAATTAATGTAATATCAGCCCGCGAAATGATGTCTGCAACAGAGCAAAGTCTTCCCGCAGATGTTGTAATTTGCGTTGCGGCCGTTACTGATTGGTACATTAAAAATAGGGCCGTTCAGAAGATTAAAAAACAAAATGAAGGGTTACCATCGCTCGAACTTTCAGAAAATCCAGATATATTAAAAACGATTGCAACCCATAAAAGTAACCGTCCCCCTCTAGTAATTGGTTTTGCCGCTGAAAGTGAAAACCTTGTCGAATATGCAAAAGAAAAACTTAATTCAAAAGGGTGTGATTGGATCGTTGCTAATGATATATCCAGTGGAGTCATGGGGGGCGAACATAATCAAGTTCACATCATTACTTCTAAATTGGCAGAAAAATGGCCAGATATGAAAAAGATAGATATTGCGGTTAAGCTGGCCAAAAAAATTGTGCATCATTTTAAGGAAAACCAATGATTACCATAAATATTAAAATATTACCTGACGGCGAAGGATTAAAACTACCCGAGTATGAGACTAGGGATAGTGCAGGCATGGACCTTATGGCAGCTATCAAAGAAGGTGAAGACCTTGTTATAAAGGTTGGTGAACGCCGGATGATACCAACAGGATTTTCTATGGCTCTTGACAATGGGTTTGAGGCACAGCTGCGTCCGCGTTCTGGTTTAGCTTGGAAGAATGGTATCACCCTCCTCAATTCACCAGGAACAATTGACGCCGACTACCGTGGTGAGGTCAAAGTCATTCTTATTAATCACGGCGACAAAGATTTTATTATAAGTCGGGGTATGCGAGTAGCTCAGATGGTTATCGCGCCGGTTACGCAGATTTCATGGAATAAATGCGCTAGCCTTGATGAAACCATACGTGGTGCTGGTGGCTTTGGTTCAACCGGAGTAAAATTATGAACTCCACCGTCACTCTAATAATTGCTGGGACGGAAAGTAAAATTTCCACAGAGGACCTTACTTTCGAACGGATCATCGCTGAAGCACATTCACTAGGATATAAAAAATTTAGTGTTTTTTGCAATGATCAGGAAATTGACAAGCCCGACACTTTTAAAGCTATTCCAAATGCTACTTATATAATAGCCGCCCCTGAAAATGCAATCAATCCCAGTGATGTCACTTATGCAGGACAAGGGGCATAAGATGGCACTTAGTGATGACCAACTTGAACGTTATGCCAGACATATCATTCTCAAGGAAGTGGGTGGTGCTGGTCAAAAAAAATTAATGCAAGCAAAAGTTTTAGTGGTAGGTGCTGGGGGCCTTGGAAGTCCGATACTTATGTACTTGGCGGCGGCAGGGGTTGGAACTATTGGGATCATTGATAGTGACACAGTTGATTTAAGTAATCTTCAACGTCAGATCATTCACATGACAGATAAAATTGGTGACCATAAAACTCTAAGCGCCAAACAAATGATAACAAACATTAATCCTGATATCAAAGTAACTACTTATCAAATACGTCTCAGCGAAAATAATGGTGATGAAATCGTAAAGTCATATGATTATGTTGCTGACGGATGTGATAATTTTTTCACTCGGTTTTTAATTAATGACCTTTGCCTTAAGTATAAAAAACCACTTATTTCGGGGGCCCTTAGCCAGTTTTCTGGGCAACTTGCCACATTTAAAGGTTTTGAAATCGATAAGCCCTGCTACCGTTGCCTTGTTCCAGATAAGCCTATAGGCACATTGAGTTGTGCTGAAGCAGGTATATTAGGTGCTATTGCTGGTGTGGTCGGAACAATGCAAGCCACTGAAGTTATAAAAGAAATTTTAGAGATTGGTGATAGTCTTGCCGGTAAGCTTGTTATATACGATGCTTTGAGTACTACAAGCAGGACAATTAAGCTGCCAAAAGATCCCCACTGCAAATACTGCGGCGGCTAATTAATTAAGCCAACACACGATCACGGGGACTGTGACCATCTAAAAATATTTTTACATTCATGATAACTTTCTCACCCATCGCTATTCGCGCTTCATCAGTTGCAGAGCCCATATGTGGAGTAAGTAGGGCGTTATCGAAATTAAGTAGTCTAGGGTTAATGTTAGGCTCATTTTTATAAACATCTAATCCTACTCCGGCAATAATCTCTTCTTCGAGTGCCCAAATCAATGCATCTTCATCAATTACATCACCCCGCGTTGTATTAATCAGATAGGCATTTTTTTTCATTAGGCCGATACGACGACGTGACATAATATGGCGGGTGTCGGGTGTTGAAGAACAATTCAGAGAAATAATATCCATCTGTGTGATCATTTGATCAAGGCTCGTCCAATAAGTCGCCCCAATATTTTTTTCGAGACCATCATCAATTTTCTGACGATTATGGTAATGTATATTAAGTCCAAATGTTTTTGCTCGTAAGGCCAACGCCTGGCCAATACGGCCCATACCAATAATACCAAGGTTTTTATCACGAAGGCGCATACCTAACATCCCTGTCGGAGACCATATTTTCCACATACCCGCCCTTAGAATTTTCTCACCCTCACTCATACGGCGGGTAATACCAAGTATGAGTAACATAGCCATATCTGCGGTATCTTCTGTAAGTACCCCTGGTGTATTTGTTACTGTGATCCCTTTATTTCTTGCTGACACAAGGTCAATATGATCAACACCAACGCCGTAATTTGCAATCATCTTTAAGTCGGGGGCTACCTTTGATAAAACATCCCAACTTATTTTATCCGTCACCGTAGTGACTAGGACATGCGCCTCTTTTACCGCTGCTATGAGGTCCTCCTGGGTGAAGACCTTATCATCCCCATTTAGACGAACATTAAATAACTCCTTCATTCTCAATTCAACGGATGCTGGAAGTTTTCTTGTAACTATAACCAAAGGTTTCATTTATGGTCTCTTTATTATAAGTTTCTAATATAAGTATATTTACTAAAATCTTTAACACAATGAAAAAGCTTCCTTGACCGCAGAGTAAAAAAGACACATAAATTTTCTAACCTAATAATCAGCGAAATTTCTAATGAATAATTCAAATAAATCCCTTCTTCTATGTTGTCTTATATTTCTCTTCTCAAACTTCTCTTGGGCACAAGCTCCCAACAAACCCAATGTTGGTGCTTCTGGTTATCCATTACCGCGGTTTATGTCACTTGATGATGCCGTCACAAATATGAGAACCGGCCCTGGTTTGGAGTACCCTATTGACTGGATCTACCAAAAAAAAGATTATCCTCTTTTAGTTATAGCTGAATATGCCAATTGGTTTAAGGTGACTGACATTGATGGCTCAAGCGGCTGGATACTTCGGGCCCTATTATCATTAAAAAGATACGGCATCATCTTGAATAGCACTCAAAACTTAGTAAAGTCCCCCGAAGAGCGCAATATAGTAACTGTTATTGCAGAGCGGGGCGTACTGGGGTCTATCCTTAAATGTGAAGATGAATGGTGTGAAATGGAAATAGGTGGACTTAACGGCTGGATCAGATCAAAAAATATTTGGGGAACATTGGACCACGAAAGACTTTATTAAACGTCTTTGTTATCCACATATACCACATCGCTTTCATACTTCTCAAGCTTCCGGGACCTTACTCATTAGTTAGTCACCCGAAGCTATGCGTTCCATTAGTTCTTTGACAGTTGGAACAAAGCCGTTGCTATAAAAAGGATCTGTGGAAAAATTAAATGCAGTATGGCCAGCAAACATCAAGTTTTCTTCGAGGCTTTCGCCATGAGCAATGTTCATTAGAGCTTTCTGAATACAAAAACTGCGCGGATCAGCACCACGGCCAGTTGAATAGTTTGTATCTGGATTTTCCGACCAATTTGAAAATTTACACTGACTTAAGCAGCCCATGCAATTTTTTTGATCAAGCCTAATACTGCCAGCATCTTCTGATGTAACAAGGATCAGGCTATCATCTGGTGTCTTCATAGATGTATCAAATCCCTGTTCAACCCAATTAAGAACTTTTGAGCGATCATCTTCCTTGACGAAGTATTTTTTTCTACCAATGGCTACTTCGGTGTTAAACAATTCATCAACGCCAGCCTTGCGGCGAAAATCAAACTGTCTAACTGAACGGCCTTCCAAAGCCTGCAGAAGATTGTTGCGTACCGCTGAAGAATAAAAACCCGTAGGGCTAAAGCGATGTAAAGTAATGTCACCCTCTTGTAGTCCTGTTAGCCTGTCTTTCCATCCCTGCGGAATTGGACTCTCTTTCGTAAGAAGTGGCCTTGTTCCATATTGAAAGGCAATTAGACCAATTTCAGGATTATCAAGCCAATGTTCC
>Ga0308010_1000616_pt1 | contig 21962 bp, 24 predicted proteins | sample Neamet129_FD_202368 | JGI IMG/M metagenome (GOLD analysis project Ga0308010, IMG submission 202368) | Marine microbial communities from water near the shore, Antarctic Ocean - #129 | ecosystem: Environmental > Aquatic > Marine > Unclassified | place: Southern Ocean | collected 2014-07-24 | reverse complement strand
GTAGCTAGGCAACTAGTCAAGCATAAGTTCCTACGTTGGAATGAGATCAGTCGTAGGTATGTAGACAGTGAGCCTGAGTTCTATGAGCCTGACGAGTGGCGTGGCAAGGCAGACGATAAGAAGCAAGGCAGTAGTGATAAAAAGATTACTCATGTTGGTAGCTTAACAGTACCTATAAGAAGTGGTGCTCACAATGGCAGATGCATAGAGTTATACAGAGACATGATATTTGCAGGGATAGCACCTGAACAAGCACGTATGATACTACCTCAGTCTACTATGACAGAATGGTACTGGTCAGGTAGCCTTGACGCCTTCGCTGATATGTGTAAGTTACGGTGTGCCAATGACACACAAGCAGAGACACAAGAAGTTGCATGGGGCATCAGCTTTAAGATGGAAGAACTATTCCCTGCGTCATGGCAAGAATTAATGGAGGCTTACTAATGATCAGTGCAGCATTGATGTGCCTAGCAATGAACGTCTACCATGAGGCTAGGAGTGAACCAATGGTAGGACAATACGCAGTAGCTCATGTAGTAATAAACAGGGTGGAAAGTTCTAGGTGGCCTGATGATATATGTTCTGTAGTTCATCAAGGTTTAAGCAAAGGTAAACACCGATGCCAGTTTAGCTGGTACTGTGATGGCAAGTCAGACAAAGCACATGAAGAGTTGCCTTGGGCCAGAGCATTAGTTGTAGCTGACAATGTACTACGTGGTACTGTAGCTGATCTAACTAAGGGAGCTACTCATTACCATGCACGATACGTTAAACCATACTGGAGTGCGTCACTTAATACCACTGCAACTTATGGATCACACAAGTTTTATAGGTAGGAGGAATACAATGTGGGCAGTCATGTTTGAAATTGAGAAGGATGAGCTTGTTTATGACACAGGTAAGAAAACCTTTACAGATAAAGATAAACCTCTATTGTTTAAAACAAAGGAGGAAGCTCAAGTACAAGCATCTAAATGGAATACTGGTATAGTCGTGGGTTACATCAGTCCTATGACAGATGATGAACGTAACAGATCTAAGGAAAGGGAGATAATCAATCGTGTATACGGTAGAATTTGAATCTGATGCATCAGTAGTAGTAACTATAGATCATACAGAAATGCATGAAGATATTGAAATGGTTTATGCAGAGAATGGCACAGTGTATATCAGACAGTACGATGAGTTGATGGATGAGTATCAACTACTATACATGAGCCATCAGCAATGGCAGGATTTAATCGCAGGTTATAGATCACCTGAAGGTTCGTTCTACTTGACACAGAAAAAGAAAGGGGATAGAGGAGATGGCAACAGGAGATAATCCACACTTAGCTTGCCCGTTTACTGATTGCGGATCAAGTGATGCTTTCAATTGGAATGATGATGGCTTTGGTCAGTGTCATTCATGCAGTAGGGCTTACCCATCCAAGGGTATGCCTGAGATATATGAATGGGTACAGAGTGAGTACCCGCTAAAGGAAAGGAAGAAGCCTATGGAGATACCCATCACGGGTGGCACTTACGAGAACATCAGGTCTATTGATGCTGATGTATGTGAGATGTATGGCATACAGTTACAGACAGGTGCTAAGGGTGAGCCAGTGCGCTATGCCTACAAGTACCCACACACAGTCAAGTACAGGCTAGTGTCCGACAAGTCTAAGTCTTGGACTAAGGACAGAGGCATGGGCATGAACCATTTGTTTGGCCCAGAGTTCAATGCTGGTACAAGCAATCGTATCTACCTGACTGAGGGTGAGTTCGATGCTGCCTCACTGTATCAGATACTAGGTAAGACTTATCCAGTTAAGTCACTGCCCAGCGCATCTATCGGTGAGAAGTTTATCAAACACAATCACCTCTATCTGTCATCATTCAAAGAGATAGTATATGCTGGTGAGCTAGACGAGGCAGGACGTAGGGCAGCTGACAAATTATACTCAGCCTTCCCTGATAAGTTCTGGTATGTACCGATGTCTAAGTACAAGGATGCCAACGAGTTCCTTGAGGCAGGTGATGCTAATGATCTGATGTGGGCGGCACGTAAGCCACAGAGATACTCACCAGAGAACTTCTTCTGCTCTGATCAGGATGTTGAGGATGCAATCCTTAATGAGAACCCCTATGAGTATGTACCAACAGGACATGCTGGACTTGACGATAAGATCAGGGGTATGGTTAAGGGTGGCCTTACATTCATCAAGGCACCCCGTGGTACGGGTAAGACAGAGGTGATACGATACTTTGAGACAGGTCTACTACGTGATGAAGATAGCCGTGTTGCTATGCTACACATGGAGGAAATGAAGTCGACTACCTATCGTTCAATGGCGACATACCATCTAGGTATCAACGTCAGGACTAAGGATGATGCCAGAGAGAACAACGTCTCTGAGGCTGACGTACTCAAGGCTGCTAAGGAAGCTACCAAAGCTGAACGTACTATCATCTTTGAGATGATGTCACACGATGATCCACTCAAGTTGCTAGACTATGTAAGGCTTGCAGCTACAGTGTATGGTGCCAGCTTCATCTTCATTGACCATGTTCAACGCTTGGCTTACCTATCTAACTCAGGTGTGGATGGTGCTACCAGTACGTTGACCACACTAGGCTCACGTATGGCACAGCTTGCTAAGGAGTTGAGCATAGGTGTTGTATTTATATCTCAGGTCAATGACGATGGACGTACAAAGTATGCTGCCTCCCTTGAAGAGGAAGCAATAATATGTATTAAGCTAGAGCGTGACATAGAAACTGAGGATGAGATCTTAAAGAACACTACAACCTTTATCGTTGATAAGAACAGGCCATTCGCTAAGCTAGGCAATGCAGGTTCAGTGTACTACGATCCAGACACTACGATCCTTTCTGAAGATGCACCTTATGTAAGGAGTGAGATGGCAGCATGATAGTATTCGATGTAGAAGCAGACAATCTCTTAGATGATGCTACTAAAATACATTGCCTATCCTATACTGCCGATGGCTCGGAGTTTACTACTCTAGTAGACTATGATGATATGCGTGAGCTTATCTTATCTCAACGTGGTTTGATTGGTCACAACATTGTTAGCTATGATGTACCACTACTTGAGAAGATACTAGGCATAGAGATCAAGGCCAGACTATTTGATACCCTGTCTATGTCTTGGGTTCTTAACTACAACAGAGCTAAGCATGGGCTTGATAGCTTTGGCGAAGACTTCGGCATACCTAAACCTGTAGTAGATGATTGGTCTGATCAGGATATACAAGTGTATATACATCGTTGTGAAGAGGACGTTAAGATTAACTGGGCCTTGTGGCAAAACTTGTTACAACGATTCAAGTTCATCTATCAAGATGATAGGCTACTGGATAAGTTCTTTCGGTACTTACAATTTAAAATGTCTTGTGCTGCAACAGCGGAGCAGGTTGGCTGGCGTCTTGATAGGCAGTTAGCTGAGGCTAGTATCAACACACTAGTACAACAACAAGAAGATAAGATAGAAGAGCTTAAGTCTGTGATGCCTAGACAACAGGTCACTACTGTCAAGCGTAAGCCTAAGTCTTGTTTCAAACAGGATGGCTCAGCTTCAGCACATGGTGAGAAATGGTTCTCTCTGCTTGCAGAAAAGAACTTGCCTAATCATTACGACAAAGAGATTACTGTCGTGAAGGGTTGGAAAGATCCTAACCCTAAGTCCTCACCACAGGTTAAGGATTGGTTATTCTCATTAGGTTGGGAGCCATGTACTCACAAGTATGAGAGAGATGAGGAGGGTAAAGAAAGAACGATACCTCAAGTGCGTAACGATGGAGAGCTTACTAGTTCAGTTAAGCTTCTTGTCGATGAGCATCCAGCAGTGGGTGTACTTGATGGTCTTACTGTTATACAACATAGGCTATCTATCTTCCAAGGATTTATTGAGTGTGAACGTAATGGTTACGTTAAGGCAGGTATTGCTGGCCTAACTAATACACTACGGTTCAAGCACAAGAAACCCTTGGTCAATCTACCTGGGGTTGATAAGCCTTGGGGTAAGGAAGTACGTGGTTGTCTGATTGCAGATGAAGGCTTTGTACTATGTGGTGCTGACATGACATCCCTAGAGGATACTACCAAGCGTCACTACATGAAGCCTTATGATCCAGACTATGTAGAAGAGATGGCTAGGGAGGGATTCGATCCTCACCTTGACCTCGCTAAACATGCTGGTGCAGTTACCCAATTACAGATAGACAAACATAACTCAGGGGAAATATCTCTGAAGTCTTTGCGTAAGAACTACAAGGTAGTGAACTACTCTGCTACCTATGGTGTAGGTGCAGCTAAGCTATCACGTACTACAGGAATGCCAATACCTCAGGCGTCTTCATTGCTTGAAGCGTATTGGAAACGTAACTGGTCTGTCAAAGCTTTCTCTGAGGCCCAGAAGATACGGAAGATTAATGGTGAGATGTGGGTACAAAACCCAGTCAGTAAGTTCTGGCACAGCCTTCGTTATGAGAAGGATGTATTCTCTACCCTCAATCAATCGACTGGGGCTTACTGCTTTGACAAGTGGGTTGCATACTACAGAACTAAACGTCCTAATATCTTAGGACAATTCCACGACGAATCAATCAACCAAGTAAGGGAGGGTAGTGAGCAAGAACATTCGTCTATCCTCCAATGGGCGATTGAAAAAGTAAATCAAGACCTTAAATTAAATGTTGATTTAGGTATTGACATACAGTATGGTAAAACATACAGTAATATTCATTAACATATGGAGGGCCAGATGGCTACACGGATAGTAAAATTAACAGGCATTGCGGAATGGGCTAAAGTCTTTGAGGAGAATCGAGACTTACTTGGCTATGAGGGTGCCTATGCTGAACATGGCGGTGGCTGTGTCATTGATGTTATCTTAGATGAAGATAACCTTACGAAGCTAAAGGCTTCTCGTTCTATTAAGAAGGGTAAGCCTGACCTAGAAGGCCGTGGACACACGGTTAAATTCCTGCGTAAGTTTGCTACAGGAAAAGATTGGGACAGTGGTGCGCCTGTAGTTCTTAAGGCTGATGATAGTCCTTGGGATTACAATACTGATGGCACCATTGGTAACGGATCTATTGTAGAGGTAACTCTCTGCGTCTACGATACAAGTAGAAAAGATATTGTTGGAACACGTTTGGATAAGGTTAAGGTTATGGAACTTGTTGAGTATGTTCCTGACACAGGTGAGTCTCCTCCACCTGTAACTGAGTCTAAGACTGTGGCGAAGGACGAGGTATTGTTCTAGCCTACTAGTGGGGTGGGTATTTACTTTCCTTTTCTACCTGCCCCACATTTTATTTAGGAGTTGTTATGCAAAAAATAAAAGATATGTCCAATGAAAGATACCATTCAATAGATGGTATATCTTCAAGTGCTGTGAAAGCAGTCTATAAGAAATCTCTAGCCCACTGGAAGGGACAGAAGATTGCTCAGTCTGCAGCATTTGCAATGGGTAATGCTGTCCATGCAAACTTGTTGGAGGCTGATAGAAAATTAGTAATCAAAGGTCCAAAGACTAAGGCTAGTGCTGCCTTCAAAGACCTGAAAGAAAACTTAACTGAAGATCAAGTACTCTTAACTGAGGTAGAGTTCAACGTAGCTAACTGTATTACTAGAGGTGCATTAGGTAATCCTATATGTGCTGATGCTTTGAATCATCCTGAGAGAGTAAACGAGATTAGTATTTTCGTAAAAGATCCAGTGTCAGGGCTGATGCTTAAGACAAGACCAGACCTAATGATTGAGTCTAATAAAACTGTGTACGATGTAAAGACTACACAAGATGCTAGTCCAAAAGGTTTTCTAAGCGAGTGTGTAAAGTATGGTTACTTTCTTCAAGGTGCCCATTACGTTTATACATGTAAGCTTGCTGGCTATGATGTAACTGATTTTGCATTCATTGCTTGTGAGAAGTCAGCCCCATTCATATCACATCTACATGTGATGGGTGCAGAGGTAATGAAGTGGGCTACTGTTGAGCTTCACAAAACTCTAGCTGTTATTGCAAAGGCAGATAAAGAAGTAGACTACAGTACAGGTTGGGGTGACTACACTGTCATGGAAAAACCTTCATGGCTATGATCAGTCATGACTAGAGCAGCCAAGGCCAAGGGCAGAGGTGGTCAGCAAGAGGTCAGGGATAAGTTACTTGAGACATTCCCTGAGTTCGAGGCTGATGACATCAAGTCTACAACTATGGGAGATACAGGTGAAGACATCCAGCTATCTCCCTTAGCCAGAAAGACATTGCCTATTAGCATTGAAGTTAAGAGGCGTAAGGCTGGTATGAAAACTGCCTACGATTACATAGAACAAGCTGGCAACCACGGCAAAGGTGAGCCAGTAGTTTTTTACAGATCTGATAGACAACCTTGGATTATTATGGTAAGCATGGATCATTACATGGAGCTACTAAGGAACTGGAAGAAATGAGTTTAAAAATTTGGGATGTATTAGAAGGTCCAATATCAAGGGATGATTGTCCCCATAGTGATGAGTGGCCTGATGGTTCTAACTACAGTATCCTCTGTCGAATAGAGGAAGACGGTGAAGTCTTTAACAGTGAATTTTATTTTGAAGAGTACGACGATGCATATGATTGGAAGAGTCACTTCGAAACAAGCATTGATCCTATAATAATTAATACAGATATAAATCATACTTGACTATACTTATCGTTTCAATATAACTAAGGACTTTCACTGTGAGATTTGAATTAAATCTAACCATAGACGTTGACCCTAAAGCAAACTTCTTAGAGGTTGACCCTAACTATAATCTTGCTGTACTAGGTGAGGTAATCCGAGATCATCTGTATGATATAGATGATATAAAAGTAACTGAATGTGAGGTAACAAAAAATGACTAAAGTATTTCTTGACGATAAAGAATATGACAGCGAAGATTTTAATGAGACACAGACCAATGATCTTAACATTTTAAATGTTGGTACAAACTCTGTTGCTTTGTTGGATCATATCTTACAATGCGTAAAGGCTATTCAACAAATGAAAACAAATGAGTTGAGAAAGTCTTTGGTTGGTGATGATGATAGTCAGGAAGAGTTAGATCTGTGATGAACATAGTGGATCTAAAAACTATGGGATACTTTGATTCATTAGACTCAGACAAAGATCTTTTGTTGGCGTATGCTACTTGGGTTGAAGATAAGATTTTTACTAAACGTGAGGAACGTCTCGTAGAAAATACACTAGGTCTTGTTGGTGAAGCTGGAGAGGTAGCTGAGAAAGTTAAGAAGCTTATCAGAGACAAGTCCAGGTTCACCAAGGAAGATATTATTAAAGAGCTAGGGGATGTAGTGTTTTATGTCACAGCCTTAGCCAACTACTACGGGTCTGATCTACAAGAAGTAATTGAGGGGAACGTAATTAAGTTAGACGGGCGTGAAGCCAGAGGAACATTAAAAGGAAGCGGAGATAATAGATGAGTAACCTACTACCTACAGACTATCAATCTTTTATACACAAGTCACGTTACGCACGATGGCTTGATGAAGAGGGCAGGCGTGAGACATGGACTGAGACAGTAACACGTTACACTGATAACATAGTAAGGCCAGCTCTTGAGAAGGCTAACTTTACTGTGCCTAAGATGACTAAGCTAATAAAAGAGATAGAGGATTCCATCCTAAGTCTTGGTGCAATGCCTTCTATGAGGGCAATGATGACAGCTGGCCCAGCATTTTTTCGTGACAATACAGCGGGTTATAATTGCTCATACCTACCAGTAGATGATATCAAATCATTCGATGAGGCTATGTTTATCCTCCTCTGTGGTACTGGTGTTGGCTTCAGTGTAGAACGGCAATTCATCAGTCAACTTCCAGATGTGCCAAAGCTCTTTGAGAGCGATACTACAGTAGTCATCAGGGACAGTAAGGAAGGTTGGGCTAAGGGTCTTCGTCAAGTGATTGCACTCCTATACAGTGGTGAGATTCCTAAGTGGGATACTAGCAGAGTTAGACCTGCAGGTGCAAGGTTAAAAACATTCGGTGGTAGGGCATCAGGCCCAGCGCCATTGATTGATCTGTTTAACTTTGTCAGTCACACGTTTAAAGAATCACAAGGCCGTAAGCTATCATCCCTTGAGTGTCACGACATCATGTGTAAGATTGGTGAGGTAGTTGTAGTAGGTGGTGTACGTAGGTCAGCTATGATCAGCCTATCAAATCTATCTGATGATCGTATGCGTCATGCTAAGTCAGGCAATTGGTGGGAGAACAATCCACAACGTGCCTTATCTAATAACTCTGTGTCGTATACTGAGAAGCCAGATGCTGTATCATTCTTACGTGAGTGGCAAGCACTAGTAGAGAGTGGCAGTGGTGAACGTGGTGTCTTCAATCGTGAGGCTTCTAAGAAGCAAGCAGCTAAGAATGGTAGACGAGATGCTGACTATGAGTTCGGTACGAACCCTTGCAGTGAGATCATCTTACGACCAAATCAATTCTGTAATCTTACGGAGATTGTAGTACGTTCTACTGACGACATCCAAAGTCTTTCAGAGAAGGTTCGTATAGCTACCATCCTTGGTACTATCCAATCTACCTACACAAAGTTTCCTTACTTGCGTAAGATATGGCAGAAGAATACAGAAGAAGAACGTTTGTTGGGTGTGTCTTTGACTGGTATCATGGACAACCCTTTAATGACCACAGAAAATGAGGGGTTAGATAAAACTCTTGAGTACCTTAAATCTATATCCATTGCTACTAATGCTAAGTGGGCTAAACTGCTTGATATTCCTGTTGCTACTGCTATCAGTTGTGTCAAACCTAGCGGAACGGTATCGCAGTTGGTTGACTCCGCTAGTGGAATACACGCTCGTCACTCAGCCTATTATATTCGTACTGTTCGTGGTGATAATAAAGACCCACTAACAAAGTTTATGAAAGACCAAGGTGTACCTAGTGAGCCAGATGTAATGAAGCCAGACCAGACTACTGTGTTTAGTTTCCCTCAGAAGTCTCCTGACAACGCAGTGGTTACTGCTGACATGAGTGCGATAGACCAACTTAATATGTGGTTAGCTTATCAGAGATCGTGGTGTGAGCATAAGCCATCGGTGACAATCAACGTCAAGAAAGATGAGTGGTTTGAGGTAGGTGCATTTGTTTACAAACACTTCGATGAGATGTCAGGTGTATCTTTCCTACCATTCCACGAGCATACCTACCAGCAAGCACCTTATCAAGATTGTTCTAAGGAAGATTACATATCCTTATTATCTTTCATGCCTAAGAATATTGACTGGACATCACTATCAAACTATGAGAAAGAAGATAATACAGCAGGCAGTCAGACACTAGCATGTTCTGGTGATTCCTGTGAAATCGTAGACCTAGTATAAAGGAACTAAACTATGAAGCCAGTACGTAAAAGTTTTAATCGTGCCTTGTATCAAGCTTATGATAAGAAGGCTAAGGACACTTTGGTTAGTCTATTAGAAAGTAAAGGTCACACTATTGTCAACACTGAAGAGAACTACTTTGTAGATGTAGTATCTCAGAAGGATGGCTACACATACTTCAATGAGGCTGAGGTTAAGGTAGCTTGGACAGAGGACTGGCCTGCACATTGGGCAGAGATTCGCATACCTGAACGCAAGCAACGACTACTAGATAAGTATGATGGTACTAATGGTGTGTTAAACTTCTACGTATTCCGTGAAGACTTAAAGCAAGTCTGGCGTATCAAAGATACTCTACTAACTAAAGAAAGCCTGGCTGAGGCTAAGGGTAGGTACATACAGAAAGGTGAGTTGTTCTTTCACATACCCTACACATCAGCTGAGTTGGTAAACACATGAGTGACTTTGATCCAGTAGACAAGCCTGCCCATTATAACATGGGCGGGATAGAGTGCATTGATTATATTAAACAGGTGGTAGGTCTTGATGGTTTCATTTCCTACTGCCACGGTAACATGATTAAGTATCAACACCGTTACCGCTACAAAGATAACCCTATGGAGGACATGAAGAAGGCAGCATGGTACTTAAATAAAATGATTAAGGCTTTAGAAGAAAAAAATAAGTAAGGGTAAACTATGGGCAGACCAACCAAAAGATCCAAGAATAACTTACCGCCTCTTGAAGTAGAGGCAAAAGCTTACGTAAAGAAGAAACGACCACGAGCAAAACCCTTGACCAGTCGCAGGTATCTAGCAGGACAAGCCTTAGCTGGACTACTTGCAAACGGTAAGGGTTCTGTTCGTGTTGAAGATATAAAGAGAGAGGCCTATAACTGGGCAGACATCATGGATGATGACGAAGAAGATTAGAGGGGGTTAACAGCCCCCTTACTACATATTTATCTTTTGTTCTTGCACTGCATTCAGCTGCATAATTCTTTGTTTTCTTTTTAACTCTTCATCTATATCTTCTGAGTCGTTAATATATTCGTCACTAGAATTAAACTTACCGCCTGAAGCATGGTTGACAGATCTTTCAGTAACACCTGGCTTTGCTTGTTGCATCTCAATTTGAAAAGCATTTCTAATATAAGAAGCTGCAGCCCTTGGACTTTTATTACTAAGCTCTTCGAAGTATACTTCAATACGGGCCTCCATAGCCCTAGCTTTACCCTTTATAAATTGTGTTACTAACATAGCTTGTTCATCTGGAGAAGCTTCACTATACATCATTGCATTATCATATTCTTTTAGTGGTTTAGCTATGTACTTTTCAAAGTCACTGTTTAAAGTTTTAGATAAACCAAACCTTACTAAAATATCTAGTGCTGGATTTCTAATCTGACTTTTTCTATAGAGTAAAAATTCTTTTAGATTAAGGTTGTTAATATTTTTTTGTAATGTGTTTGGAGCTTTCTTACTTTCAATACCTAGTAATTGTTTTGTAATAGGGTTCCTAGATCTTACTGGCCCACCACCAATAGGGTCATAAAGGACTGTTGATTTTCTACCATCAAGAGATTGAGTGTACTGTACTAGATCTGTCTCAGGTAAAAAACGAACAAGTCTATTTATAGATTCAGTGTCTGTAAACATAGCAGTAAGAAGATTATATTCTTCTTGTTTACCATCACCTAGCATTAAGTCTCTTGTGTAAGGAACATAACTTGCTTCAGGATTTATTTGACCCTGTAAATCTTTAAATACTGTAAGAGGGTATGTAAAAGTAGCCATGACATCTGCTAATCTTCTAGCTATAGGTTTAAAGCTAGCTTCATCAAAAGCTTTTCGTATGTCAGATTCTAATCCTTTATCAAAACCCATGTTACCTAAACCACCAGCAACATCCAAAGTATTTCTTATTGTTTCAGATGTTTTTGGCATAGGTAAACCATAGTGATAACGTACAATAAGATCACCAAGTAATTGGTGTGCAGCTAATGCACCTGCTACACGACCTAATCTTTTAGTCTCACCTGCTTGTCCAAACTGCATATCAGAAAAAGCAGTCTTCATTCCTATTGCTTTGCCATCATCATCAAACTCAACTTGAGAAGCACGAGCATACACAGCACCTGATATTAAAGATATGCCAGTCATTTGACGTGCCATTCTTTCTGTAGGATCTTTTAATGTTCCTGCATAAACTTTATCAAAGTTCTTTTTTCCTCCAGTAACAAAAGCAATTGGAGTATAGTCATTAATAAACTCTATATGATTTGCTACATACCTTGGAAAAGGCATACCTAAAAATCCCGACACAACAAACGGAGCTTTTTTGTGGGCATTGATAAAGAAACGAGGAAGACCCATCGCATCTTCTTTCTTGTATCCTTTTTGAAACACAAAGTCTAAGCTATCATATACAGCTTTATCTTTTATAGCTTGATCAGGTAAGTCTAACAGGCTATCATTTTTACTTAAAAAATCTTTTAACCCACCTTCTCCTCTTTCTATTAACTGCCTATCTATTGAGGAATAGAATGCCGCTTGTTTAAATCTTGAGTCAACAGCAGAGTTTAAGAGGTTTACAAAAGATCCAACCTTTCCAACAACAGTATCAGAACCAACAGAAACTTCAGCCCTGTTGATGTCGTAGAATATCTTCTGGTATTCTTCTGGAAAATCTCTTTTATACATTTCCTTTACCATCAGTGCATCTTGTTTATTCCAAGACATACTTCTTAAACCAGAAGTAACAGCACGAAAATTACTTATAGGTACTTTACCTGTAGTCGCAAAGGTATATCCAGTACGAAGTGTTTGTCTAAAGACTTCATCTACTACATCAATACCCATACGGGCTGTAGAAAACATAGCATTGGCTGCGGTTGTACCTATTTGAGATGTCATAAATGCAATACGTGCTGAGTCTGTCTGGCGCAATGCTTCTACGGCTGTTCCAAAAGCAGTTCTCTCAACACCTATAGTAGCAGATACTTCTTTAGCTAACCTATCATTGTATACACCAACACCTTGATCAGATAGCACTTCTATCTTATCTAGTATCTCACTTAAGTCTGACTTCTTAATTAACTTAGCAACTTGACCAGCAGCACCTAGAGTTCTACCTGCTTCAGATAGGTCTGATAAAAATACATATCCAAATTCTTCTCTAGTAAGACCATAGTCATTAATTATTTTATCTATACTTTTTGTGTTTATTATTCCATCGTCCATAGCTTGTGCTAAGGCAGTGCTTATTCTTTCACCCTCTTTTAGTTTAATTACTTCTGCAACCTCAAGAGCAGCTGCAGCAATTCCTTGAAGGGTATGTCGTGAAAGTCCTGCAGTAACATCTATGTTTGGACCTTCAGTAAGAATATCTTTTTTTATATCTAAACCTTCAGCAACTTTTTTAGGATCGAGAGGATTCTTTTTAACATCTCTTTTAGCTAGAATATCTACTAGACCATTCATCTTATTCAGTATGTTATTAACTTTTTTCCTGCCTTGAGCAGTAGATCCAACCTCACTTAATTTTTTTACTGCTACCTTAGCAATCTTTTGTTTGTTAGCAGCAATACTAGAAGACTGTTTCATTAAATTTTCAGCTACTTGATCAGCTTGTTTTATACTTAAACCTCTAGAAAATCCACCTAGAGTACCACCAAACCCTGCACCTATACCAACCGTAAAAGCTTTTTCTCCTATAGACATACCTTGATAGTCTTCAATTGTATTTTCTCTAGCACTTTCCTGTACTTCAACTTGACCTGCTGTTAATGCACCCTCAACAGCTGCTGTTCTAACAAATCCTTTTGCTGCTTCCTTAGCAAATTGTTTAGACATAATACTTTTAACTGCAGCCCTTGTAGCCAGTTGAGTTGCCTTAGTTGCAGCAACAGCACCTAACTTAGAGTATCCACCTGTGAAGACAGAAGCTAAAGTTGCAGGTGAGGTAAGGATAGCTTCCCCATAATCAAACGTACCTTTAATAAAACCTGTGCCTACACCATCTACTTTATCCCAGGTTTCCATGAGACGACCAAAGGCTAGTCTATCTGATTCTCTAGTAGTTGTATCTTTAGCAAAAGATAAATCTCTCAGTGCAGTAACTTCATTAGCATCTTGACCACGCATATGTTCTACATACTCGTCAACCATAAAGTCAACACCACCTTCACGTAGCTCATCAATACTAAAATTTATTCTATCACTAGATAGGAAACGAACTAAATCTTTTTGAAAATCTTTATTTTCTTTTAGGTCTTCTATAGTAGAGCCAGAAACATTATCTAAATAACTAGTCATTATGGAACAGTTCTTTCAGTTACTATAGACCCATAAGGATCAAAGGCATTATTGTCTTCCGTTAATCCACCGCCAGTAACAAAAGGTGGAGGATTATTATTCATTGGAGCAAACCCACCTGTTGGTGTATTATCAACTTTTATATTTTTACCTTCGTTCTTTTTGAGTGCTTGAGCCATTTCAATTGCATAGATTTTTCCTCCCTCAATAACATCTGAAGGATTATACTCACCTACTCTTTCAAGTTTATCTATAATTTTTTGTACAGTGTTACTAATTAAATTTTCTATTTTTTCACCAGACACTGGACCTTCTATTTGTGATTGATCTAATAAACCTGTAAGTATACCGTCACTATCTTTCATGAATACTTCACCAAGGATAGGTGCTACTCCTTCTATAATTTGCAGTCTAATTTTTTTAGTTTCATCAGAGTTAATTGCTTTACTACCTGTAGTAAGATTTCCTATGGGTGGTAATCCAATAGTTGTTTGAGGTTGATTCATACTAAAAATAGATCTTGCTAATTCCTCATCAAAGTTTTCTATACCTGACTCTTCACCAGAGATAACATTAAATATAGCTTCTTGAAAAGCAGAACGTTGTCCTTCCTCAGTTGTTTGATCTTCTGCACTAAGCAATGCAGATTTAACAGCAAGAGCTTTTGCAGCAACAGATGTTTCGTCATCTAAATTAGCACTTACCATTTTCATTAGACTAGGAATCCAATCTTGAGATAAAGTTTTACCTACTCGTTCATCATAGACTGTTATAATACTTCCAGCTTCACCACTATCAATAAGATAGTTAGAAGTTCTAGCATCTAACCCCATAACTCTAAGTTTTTGTAAAGTTGCTGCTTTAGCTTTTGCACCTGTTTCTCTTTCTCCACTAGCATCTTGATACTTAGAAATCCAATCTAATGTTGTCTGTCTTTTACCCTCAGCAAACTGTTCTTCCATCAACTCTAGTCTTCGTTCTGCAAGATCTCGTGTAGCTTGATCTTTTTCTCTTTCATTTTTATCTGCTTTAGCCATTTGATAGCCTGTCCAAATACCCATTACGCAGTCCTCCGTGACATAAGACCCATTGGTTTCTCTTCAATTTGTTTTGGAGGTGTTTCTTCTGGGGACATTTTTTCTTCTGTATCTTTTAAGGGAGACAAATTAATTTCTCCAGTCTTTTCCATATCTTTAATAATCTTATCTGCTTTAATGCTTTCAATTTTATAGTCTATATCTTTTTGAGATTCTTTATCTTCTTCATCAAGCCCTTCATTAAAATCAATCTTAGCAGCTGTAGCCCTACCTACAATTAACTCGTGTATAATAGGGGCAATAATTAAACTAACATCAATACTATGACGACCATCTGCAACAGCAGTACGAAGAAGACCTTCCGTTAAAGTAACAACATCTATACCTAACTCAAGTAATTCAAAAATACCTTTAAACTTTTCTGGATCGTTCAGTCTTGTTATGTGCCACATTACAGCATCTTCTGGTGCAGACATCTCTGGTGGATTTTCCCAAGCTGAGTTTTTAACTTCAGAAGTTAAGGACTGACCTGGTATAGGTGCACTAAACATTACTTACGCCTCCGTTCCAGATGAAAATTTCTTATAATATGACATTAATCTTGTTCCAAGTTCATCTCTCTTATTATATTTACCATTAGTTCTGATAAACTCTTTCATACCCTCAATGCCACCAAGATGTGCTACTGCCCTAAGACCATTTTGGTTACTAAGACTTGCTGGAATATTTTTAATCTTTGCAATTTCTTTATCAATACTATTGATGTGCCAAGCTCCAACTTTTTTCTGTAGCTGAGGATCATCTACAAATGCATCCATATCAAACGCTGCTCCAGTTTCTCTCATGTAATCCTGAAGTCTTTCTAATCCAAACTGACCTTCACCACCAAACTCTTTACCATCTTTATTAGTACGTCGTGCTTGGCTGTTATTAGAAGACTCCGACATTAAGAGAGCAGAATAAAAATTATTAATTCCTTCTTTAGATTTAGGATCAATCTTAATACCAACATCATCACCTTTGTTTAATATATCAAGAGGCTTACCATCTGGGCCTGTCATAGCACGAGTACTACTTCCCTCTATACTAGCACCTCTATCACTTAACATCTCAGCAAGAGTTCTATTATCAGCATAGATTCTATTAAAAGTACTACCTAAAAAGTCATCGTCCATTTCTTCTTCAGTTTGTTCACGTCTTGGAACTAATGCAGATCCAGCTAATTTAGCTACATCATCATCTCTGTCAACAATAGCACCTCTAAATTTATAAGCAGGCCCAAGTCTTTGTTGTGCTTCTTCTCTTGCAGTTAGTAATACTTTTTTATATGATGCTTGACGTGCCATGATTTTCCTATTTGTTTTATAACTATATTTTTATATCAGTAACTAATATAGGTCAATAAATCTGTCCTAGTTTTATTATAGTTTATTCTAATATCGCATCCCAGATTGTCTTGTACCTATTATCATCTTCTTTATCATCTCTAGCTTTTTGATACTCTTCATATTTTTTATCACCAAGTAATAACTGAAGTCCACGTTCTTTTGCAGACTCAGAACCTTTGTATGCAAAGTCCATTAGGTCACGTTCACGTTGCCATATAGTATCTATAACTTTTTGAGTCATGTTATTTACTTCTAAAGCAAAAGCACTATTAGCTTGATTTGTAGCAGCGGTATCTAATGTAGAACAGTTTTGTTTCCACGTTGCATTTGCTTGAGCTACGACAAGAGTATTACCAGCCTCAAATATATCACGTTGATTTTGAATGCTTACATCAAATTGAGAGGCTGCATTTTCTGCACCAGCATTGTATTGTGCAATTGCATTTGATTGGTTAGCATTAAATTGTGAGACGTTTGAGCTTAATGTTGCCATGAATTGATTAGTTTGATTTTCAGATGAAGCATTAAACTGAGCAGCAGCATTAACTGCAGCGGCATCTGTTAGCAATGACTGCTGTATAGCTTGACCTTTAAATATTGCAACTTGTTGTTGGTTAGATAAATTAGTTATATCCATTTGTAAGAAAGCTTGAGCATTAACTACAGCTGCTTGCTGCCTATTAGTCAAGTTAGTCATATCCATAGATGCTATAGACGCTGCATTTTGTAGTGTTGCCGCTTGCTCTGCGTTAAGTTCTGCCAGTCCAATTGTTTTCATTAAATCGGAGTTATGAATCTTAGCTTGCTCTGCTGCTGTAAACGTAAGGTTGTTAGCTTCAGCAAAACGAGCAGCATTAGTCAAAGCCACCTGTTGTTTATTGTCAATCTTTTTACCTTGGAGTGCAGCTTCTAGTTGAGCATTAGCTATGTAAGCTTGTTGTTTAGCAGATAAGTTAGCCAAGTTAACTTGCATCTCATTAGCATTGTCTTGCAAGATGCCTTGCTGTCTATTATTTAAATTAAGATTGCTTACCTCTGCATAACGTGCTGCCTCTGCAATGTTAGCTTGCTGTTGATTCGACAGGTTCTGACCCTGCAAAGAAGCTTTAATCTGTGCATTAGCTAATACAACAGCCTGTTTATTACTTAGGTTCTGTGACTGTAGTGAAAAAGAATTTTGAGAGTTTTGTAAGGCTGTCTGTTGTTCAGCACTAAAGTTAGCTATCTCAACTCCTTGTTGAGCAGCAGCATTACTCAGTGCAACCTGTTGTTGACGACCAAGATTGTTTAACTTCATCTCACGGAATGCATTAGCATCAGCAGATGCAATAGGTATAGCTGACTCCATAGAGGCTTGTACAATGGCTGACATTGCCATAGAGCTACCACCTAGACCTCTTGCTGCCATAGCAGCCCGTGCTGCTCTCATAGCACCAGCAGCCCATGCAGGTGTACCATCATCAAAGTCCTGCATCAATGAAGCAAGTTGACCTTGTACTGTATCTTCTGCTTCAATCTTACCTTCTTTAAACTCTACTAATGTTTGAGCATCAACAGTAAACTTTGCTAGTTTAGCTGCAGTAGCAGTAGCATCAGCAGTTAATCCAGCATCCGTAATTGCTTTAGCTGAAGCCATATCAGATTCTAAAATCTGTGCTGGCTTTGGAATTTCTTCTGGTGATACGCTTGTCTGTGCTGCTTTAATATTGTCAGGTACATTAGCTTCTGCAATATTTGCTTTAACAGCATCTTCATCTAAGCCTTGAGCCACAGCCATTTCATCAGAGGTTACAGTTCTTTCACCAGCAATAACTTCTACAACTTTAGTTGGATCTACTTTTACAGCAGCTGCTGTAGCTCCTTCAGATAACTCACCTTGTTCAGCAGTTACTTGTGCCTCATCTGATACAGTACCTTGAATAGCAGTGACATCTTTTAAAGCTGCATCAACATCATCTTTAGTTGTAGTTACCGCTGCTTTTTCTGCTGTAATTTCAGAAGGTGCATCAACCATAGCTTGAGTATCAACTGTAGTTACAGTTGCTTTAGGGTCTGCTGTACTAAGTTGTCCTGTACCTGCAGCTATAGTAGTTCCCGCAGTAGTTGAATCTAATTTAGCTATAGTAGATTTTTTAACTAAAGAAGCTGGATCAGCTACAGCTAATAAAGATGTCTCTGATTGTTTTCCTGTGGCTAAAGTACTAAGCTCTCCTACAAGTGTATTAACTTCATTTTGAGCTGTTGTTACTTTAGCTGTGGCTGTTTGTATGCCAGAAGTATTAGGATTTTCTGTAGTTACTTTAGCTTGTTCAGCAGCTAATAATGCTTGTTTATCAATAAGATTTTGTTTTTTAATTGTTAAACGATCATTAAGATTTTTTATTTTTTTAGCTTCTGCTGAATCTTCTCTTGTTTCTTCAGCCATAGTGTTCTCATTTCCTGTTGTTGTACTGGCAGCAGCACTTGAATCTGTAGTAGTATTAGCAGCAGCAGCACTTATCTCATTTCTAGGATCAGGGTCTGCAGAAGGAGTAACTGCAGTTTGTGTTTGTTCTTGTGGAACAAAGGTGTCTTGTACTGCAGGTGCAGTTGCAATTACTCCACCTTCTACTGTGTAGCCTTTGCTTTTAAGTATAGATTTAGTTCTACGATCAACATTAAGCATAGTCGCACCTACAGGTACTGGTAAGTCAGCCAAAATATATGCTTGGGCATTTGCTGGTTTTTCAGTAACTGTAAGACTATTTATAAAGTTTATTGGTTCACCACCCTTAGCCCTATGTTGTTCACTGCTACGATACTGAGAAGCCGCTTTGGTTTTAGCTTCATCTATTGTTGCGCCCGTAGCTTGAATTGTATTGTAACCGTTAGGGTAAGTAAATGTATAAGTGACAAGACCACCAGTGTCGTAACCACTACTTACGACACCACCAGCATTTAAATTCTTTATTCCCTTAGCAGCTTTTGTTAACTTTAGAACTAATGAAGCAGCACCAGGTGTAGATTGCATAAACTGGTTCATAGAATTTGTATTTACTGGACCTGTAAAACCAATTTTCTTAAGTATCGCATGTTGTTGTTTCGGCAACAATGAACCTGCCATACCACTCTTTGCAGTTGGGGTTGTTGCTATAGACGGTACTGAAGAACTTAGTGCCATTACTTACCTTTACCTTTACTTATTAGTAGTATAACATATTGAGTATTAGCTATCAAGCACTACCATTTACCTTGTTGTGAACCTATTATATATAGAAGAGCAATTGTAGCTCCTATACCTGCTAGTATCATTACAGTTATTAGTACACCATTAATACAATTATCTACAAACTCTTGCTTGGCATAGACTGCATCACGTTGTGCCTTACGTTGCTCTGCCTCTATCCTTACTATCTCTTTCCAAGCTGACGGGCCGTATACAAAAGAGATATACTCTTTTAGTTCTGTCCTCATCTCCTTGAGCTTCTGTTTCTTTGTCCACACATCCAGAGCATTAGCTTGATTGTTAGTGAACATCTTGTACATCGGAGGCTTCTTAGCCTTCTCATCAAGGAAGTCCATGTCACTTACTGCTTTAGACCAACTAGATAGTGTACCACCTATAGATGAGATGTCTTTACCTACCTCGACAGCCTTCTTTATTCCTTTGAAAGCAGCCGTAGCTGCAGCCATTGCTGTAAAAGGGTCCATATTAAACTACCTTACTATTTAGCAGAATTAATATTCCGCATCTGCTCTACAGCATCCCGTATTGCCTTTATGTTTTCATCTATGCGACCTAGCATTACAGCCTGTATCTGTGCCGTCTTCTCTATCTCATTGATACGTATCTCTTGCCTAGCTATTTCACGGGCATTGGTAGTTACGTTTGCGTCAAGGGATGACATATACCACACAAGACCTACAGTCTGTACAAGTATAGCTAGTACAAATGTAGCTGGTACTGACTTAGATAGATGCCATCCTTGAGCCATATTAACTTCCTTCTGCTTCACGCATTGCTTTGTATGCGTTCTTAACTGCGTCAGTCCAAGCTGCATTAGTTATGGCCTGTACACTTGCAGCTTCACCTGAGATGTCTGTGGCATTATGCGCCCAGCTTGCATCAGCAGCGGCTGTTGTTACGTTGCCATCAGAGTCTTTTACTTCTTCAACAGCAGCCGTGTAGACTGAGTTGAAAGGCATAATAACGTGCCTCTGGAACGCACGACTAAGCTCAGTTAATGAGCCGTCTGAGTTTTCTTCCATGATCTTTGTAGCCTTACGAACCTGTATGTTCCAAGATCGCACGACTTCTATTTTGTCGTATTCGTCTACTTTTGTTATATCGCCATTTGCCATATTTTATCTCCTTTATGGTTTGGACTGTCCGACCCAAAGCTATGCAGTGGGCTATTATATTCTGTAAAACCCTGAAAAATTGAAGAAAGAATTACCACTTGCAACAATATTGCTCGTAGTAAGATGAGTATTACTAGTTTCACTTGTATATAAAAGTAAGTGAGTGGTGTTCTGTTGAGCTATAGCAGCTAGAGGTGCGGCTGATGGAAAATTAAAAGCAAAACTAATAGCCATAGCGCCACCAGCGGAGTTGTTAACTGTAAAAGGTAATCCATCAACTGTTAAGACTGACCGTTCTGTACCCGAACGCCCGTTAGTTCGGATATTACACGTTACAAAAACAGTATCACCTACCTTAGTATAAAGTCCTGTCTGTTGTGCATAAGCTATAGAGGTTTCACCTCCGCCACTACCTGCAACAAAATCAGTAGCACCAAATATTGGAGTCCATGTGCCTTCTTCATAGTCATCCAGCTTGTTAGCCGCCCCCACCCCGCCAATGAAAGCGCCGCCTGATAGGTAGAGGTCTTTGAAACGCATCCCATCAAATCCAAGGTCAGTGTTATTATCCCTGCTTGACCCTGCTGAGTTAGTGGGGCGAACAATAGAATTTCCAAAGCCTATAAAACAGTCGTCACCTTCAGTTGAACCAATATGTACTCGGCTTCCACTGGTAGCAATACCCCCCACCGTAGCACCAGCTTTGGCTAACTGTATAATGTCACCATCAGATGACAGTCTATTTAGATACAATACACGACCTTCAACGCCTTCTACAGTTATGTAGGTATCGCCTTCTGGCTCAATCATAAATCCAGCATCCGAAGCACTAGAACTCGTCTTACCCACCAGCAAGTTACCGCCGCTGGTGATGCGCATACGTTCTGCACCACCTTCAGTAAACGCAATTGTGTCTGCCGCAGGGAAGAATATACCTGTGTTGAGGTCAGGACCATTAAGGTTTGATATTGAAGGCAAAGATGCTGTTCCGTCAACAAACCTTGCTTGACCATTACCTGCTAGTTGAAATAAAGCTGTTCCACCGTCATGCGTTTCTATGTTTAAGGGTAAATCAGTTGCAGTAGAACCTGCTTCTATTCTAAGCCCAAAAGAACGATCATTTGTTGCTTCTTGGTTTTTAACTGTGAGAACAAAGCCATTGTCAGCCGCACCATCAGCAGCAATAATAGTAGATTCTTGATTAGCAGCAAACCCACCGTTAAACACAGTCGCAGCCGTGGTGGTCAGGACGCCTGTTACTAGGGCTGTACCATCAATTACAGCGTTGCCAGATACATCTAAGTCTGTACCAACAAACAGCTTCTTAGCTATGCCAACACCGCCGTCAACAATCAAAGCACCTGAAGTTGAGCTAGTTGAGTCAGTAGCAAGATTTAAGTTAACAGCACCGCTTGTATCAAGAGTTGTTACAGACGCAGTAGCAGCAGCGCCAGACCCAAGAATACCGTCTAATGTACCAG
>Ga0308010_1000614_pt1 | contig 22006 bp, 19 predicted proteins | sample Neamet129_FD_202368 | JGI IMG/M metagenome (GOLD analysis project Ga0308010, IMG submission 202368) | Marine microbial communities from water near the shore, Antarctic Ocean - #129 | ecosystem: Environmental > Aquatic > Marine > Unclassified | place: Southern Ocean | collected 2014-07-24 | reverse complement strand
CAGGTATAGCTGCTCACTGTGCGAATGCTGGATGCGAAGTTTTGCTGCTAGACATTGTTCCTAATGGGTCATCTGATAGAAATATTTTATCTGAGGATGCAATAAAGAATATGCAAAAATCTAATCCAGAAATGCTTATGCTAAAGAGAAATATAAAATTAATTTCTCCAGGTAATATAGAAGATGATCTATCTAAATTAAAGGACTTTGATTGGGTTATCGAAGTGATAGTGGAAAATCTTGAAATTAAAAGAAATTTATACAAAAATCTGGCTAAACACATTGGCTCTGATACCATATTGTCTTCTAACACCTCTACAATACCACGTACAGAACTTATTGTAGGTATGTCTCCGGATTTATCTTCAAGATTTTTAATAACACATTTCTTTAATCCGCCGAGATATCTACCCTTACTCGAAGTAGTAAGTTCACCTGATGTTAATGAAGAAGTTTTACAGAGATTCTGTTCATTTGCTGATTTAGATTTAGGTAAGAGAGTGACAATGTGTAACGATAGCCCAGGGTTTATCGGAAATAGGCTTGGGATTTATTTCATTCAGCGAGCATACAAAGCAACAATTGATCATGATTTATCGATAGAAGAGGCTGATGCAATGCTCGGTAGACCAATCGGTTTACCTAAGACAGCTGTATTCGCCTTGATGGACTTAGTAGGTATTGATTTAATCCCTCATGTAACAGGAAGTCTTGTATCACATCTTCCCAAAAATGATCCATTTCATGAAATTGCCGGTGCGGGTAAAGATTCAATAATTTCTATGATTGAAGATGGATATACTGGTCGCAAAGGTAAAGGTGGTTTTTACCGACTTAACAAAGAAAATGGTAAGAAGGTAAAGGAAGCAAGGAACCTAGTCACAGGAAAGTATCACGCTGCAAATCGTAGAGCTGGTTTTCCTTCAGCAAAAATGGGAAAACGTGGAATTTCTGCAATAATGGATTGTAATGACAAAGGAGCGGAACTAGTTACAGATGTATTACTAGATTCACTATCCTACGCTGCCTATGTAGTACCTGAAGTTAGCGATGATATTTATGCAATAGATGGTGCTATGAAGGTAGGATATAACTGGAAAAAGGGCCCATTCGAAATGATGGACGCTATAGGTACTAAATCAATGGTAAAAAGACTTCAAGAGTCCAATAGAGCAGTCCCTCCTTTCCTAGCTCTAGCCGCAGAAAAAGGTTCATTTTACAACATTCAATCAGGAGAAATCACTAGACTTACCCCCGAGGGTGAAATGATTATTGTAGAAAGATCTGAGGAATTCCTTACTGTTGCTGACCTCAAACGTCGTGGAAAACCATTGAAGAGAAATGGTTCAGCGAGCATATGGGATATGGGTGACCAAGTTTTACTAGTTGAGTATCATACAAAAATGAATGCTATGGATCCAATGAATATGGAGATGCTTCTGAATGCTGTTGATATGGCCGAAAATGGAGATTGGAAAGGAGTAGTGATAGGTAACGATGCAGCAAATTTCTGTGCAGGAGCTAATCTTGGATTAGCTTTGTTTGCAGCAAATCTAGCTGCATGGAAAGATTTGGACGACTTTATTGGTTTAGGTCAAGATACTTATCAAACATTGAAATACTCAGAAGTACCTATTGTAGCTGCTTCTGCAGGTCTTTGTTTAGGTGGTGGAGCAGAAGTGCTAATGCATTGCGATGCAGTGCAGGCACATTCAGAATCTTATGTGGGACTGGTAGAAGTAGGTGTTGGTATTATTCCAGCTTGGGGGGGTTGTAAGGAATATTTAGGACGCATCAAAGAGTTTGGGCTCTCCTCTAATGGACCGATGGGTCCAGTAATGAAAGCATTCGAAGTAATTGGCACTGCTCAAGTAGCAAAATCAGCAGAACAAGCTCGTTCAATGGGTTTCTTGAGTCCTACTGATGGTATAACTATGAATAGAGACCGACTGCTTTCTGATGCTAAAAAATTACTAATTAATATTTCTGAAGGATATACTCCGCCAGAACCAAGAACTTACTCATTACCAGGTAAATCAGGTAAAGCTGCATTGCAATTAGCTGTAAATGATCTTGCCTTAGCAGGTAAGGTCACACCTCATGACATCATAGTAACTAATGCCTTAGCAGAGATATTGACAGGGGGAGATACTGATATCACAGAATTATTGGAAGAAGACGATATACTTTCTATGGAGAAAAAAACAATAGCAATGCTAGCAAAAAACACTGACACATTAGATCGAATGCAGCATATGCTTGAGACAGGTAAACCACTAAGGAATTAAGGTGAGAATATGGTAGAATACAATGCACCAAAAAAAGACTATGATTTCTTATTGAATGAAGTATTAGATGCGATTCCAATAGTCCAAAGGTTAGGTTACTCAGAATTTGACAAAGATTTTCTTTCCATGCTTACTGAAGGTTGGGGAGAACATGTCAAAGAAGTATGGCTACCAATTAACCAATTAGGAGATAGAGAAGGTTTGAAGTTTAATGATGGGAAAATATCAATGCCTCAGGAATTCAAAAATGCCTACAAAGAAAGTTCAGATGCGGGTTGGTTATCGACTGGATGCAAAACAGAACATGGAGGAATGGGAGTGCCAATTTTCTTTCAAAGTGTTATTTGGGCTGAATTCGGTACTTCAGCGAATATGGCCATGAGTGTTCTTCCTGCACTTTCAGTTGGTGTATACGAGATTTTAGCAGAACATGGTGATAAAGAGTTGTTAGATTATTTTGCTGAAAATATTGCTACAGGTAAATGGTCAGGTACAATGTGCCTTACTGAACCTCATGCAGGGACTGATTTAGGGATGATATCCACCAAAGCAATACCTCAAGACGATGGATCATACCATGTCACTGGAACTAAGATATTTATCACCTATGGTGAGCATGATATGACTGAAAATATTGTACATTTAGTTTTAGCAAAAACTCCTGATGCACCAGAAGGAACTAAGGGTATTTCTTTATTCTTAGTCCCTAAATTCATGCCATTAGAGTGGAAATCAGAAGGGCTTTCGGGAATGACTAGCGAACTTAATTCAGAATATAATGGTGTCACATGTTCAGGAAGCGAAGAGAAGATGGGAATCCATGCATCGCCTACCTGCGTCATGAATTTTGAACAGAGTATTGGGTGGAGAGTTGGAGATCTATACGCAGGTATGCCCCTGATGTTTGAAATGATGAATCGAGAACGACTAGCTACTGGTATGATGGGTATCGGACTAGCTGAGATCGCATATCAGAATGCTTTATCTTGGGCTAAAGAAAGACGGCAAGGTAGAGATTTAAGGGGAACACAAGATCCGAATAAGGCTGCTGATAACATCCTTGTCCATCCAGATGTTAGAAGAATGTTATTAGAGGCTAAAGTCAACAATGAAGGTTGTCGGGCATTAGCAGCATGGACTGGCATTCTTTTAGATCAATCGCACAGTGAAGACAAAGAAGAAGCTGAGATGGCTACAGCACTAGTAGCTCTATTTACGCCAATGGTCAAAGCACATTTCACTGATCTTGGTTGTGAAACGGTGAGTACCTGTATGCAAGTAATGGGAGGCGCTGGTTACTGTAGTGAATATGGTGTCGAACAATTTTATCGAGATGTACGAATTTCTAAGATATGGGAAGGGACGAATGGGATACAAGCCTTAGATTTAGCAGGACGGAAGGTTACTCAAAACTTAGGTAAAAACCTAAGATATCTCATGTGGCCTTTGACTGATTTCATTAACGAAAATAAAAAAGATCCACAGATGGCAGCTTTCAATAAACCACTACACCAAGGTGTTAGAGGGTTACAGCAACTAACATTACTAATGGTCGCAGAGGGACAAGCTAACCCACACTTCCTTGCTGCCGGAGCCACTGATTATTGTAGATATTTCAGTAATGTCTTACTTGCTTATATGTGGGCTAGGATAGCAAAAGTATCGTTGGCAAAACAAGGGGAACCATTCTATGATGCCAAGTTAGCTAGTGCGGAATTCTTCTTCAAAAAAATATTTCCAGAAACAGTAGGCCTTGCAGCAAAAATACAGGCAGGTCACAAAACACTGATGGACTACCCCGTGGAGATGATGTGATGTCGGAAAAGGTTACTCAAACACTAAAAATTCGATTCAAAAGGGCTAGTAAAAGAGTACAAAATCTTTCATCAAGACCGTCTAATGATTATCTTTTGCAACTATATGCTCTCTATAAACAGGCTAACGAAGGCGATTGTAAAGGAAGAGCAAGTGGTGGTTTGAAAGAAAGAGCCAAGTGGAAAGCTTGGAGTTCTATAATTGGTATGTCTGAGTTTGATGCAATGACAAAATATTGTGGATTTGTAGATCTTTTAGCGAATACGGATTAGGTGATATAAGTGCTAATTGATGAAAAAAAGTTATTTTCCCAGTATAATAATCTATTAAAGGGTCTGAGATTTAGGGTTTTTACTGCTCTTTCTATGCCTACTGCTTGGTTTGCTGGACTTAGAATTAGAGAATTAGATAACAATGTATGTGTAACAACACTGCCTGGGGGTTGGAGAACTCAAAACCCCTTCAAAACAATGTATTGGGCTGTTCAAGGTATGGGAGCAGAACTGAGTACAGGTGCCGCACCGTTTGCTATGTCTAAATCACTGCCTCAAAAATTAAGAATGTTTGTCGTAGCTACTGAAGCTAAATTTACAAAAACTGCAAAAGGAAAAATAATTTTTACCTGTAATGAAGTTTCTTTGGCCAAAGCTGCAATCGAAGAAAGTATAGTCACTGGTAAACCAGTAGAGTGTAACTTAAACTCAATCGCGACAGATTCTTCAGGAGATGTGGTTTCAGAATGGATATTCAAGTGGAACTTCTTAGTAATTAGTGGAGAGTGAGATATTGCTGAATACACGACTAACAGAAGATGCAGGGATCAAGTATCCGATAATATGCGGTGCAATGTACCCATGTTCCAATCCAGAGTTAGTATCTGCAGCATCAGAAGGAGGAGGAATTGCAATTATACAACCTGTTTCTTTAACTATGGTTCATGGATATGATAAACCAAATCGGAAGGAAGGCCTTAGAGCAGGTATTAGGCATATCAGAACGCTTACTGACAAGCCAATAGGCTTCAATGCTCTAATTGAGAAGGGGAGTGAAAAATATATTCAACAAATGTCGGAATGGATCGATATTGCACTTGAGGAGGGAATTCGATTTTTTGTTACCTCTCTAGGTAAACCCGATTGGGTTTGTGAGAAAGTTCATGCAAAAGGAGGCGTTGTTTACCATGATGTCACTAATAGAAAGTGGGCAGAAAAAGGCAAAGAATGTGGTGTAGACGGTTTGATATGCGTCAATAATAGAGCAGGAGGTCATCTAGGCGATATGACAATGGAAGAGATGTTCTTACTACTTTCAGATATGGGCCTTCCATTGATTTGTGCTGGTGGAGTAGGTAGTGAATTGGAATTAAGAAAGGCACTTGAGATAGGCTATGATGGTGTCCAAATGGGTACTAGATTCATTGCAACAGACGAATGTACGACTCCTCAGGACTACAAAGATGCAATAGTTCAAGCAAAAGAAGAGGATATTACTTGGACTACAAAATTAACAGGAGTCCCTATATCAGTAATTAATAATAGCAAGTTCAAACAAAATAATTCGTGGCCTATAAGGCGCCTCCTAAAAAGTAGATTTAAACATAGGATTCGAGTAATTATTACTGGAATTTCTTTCTGGAGAATGAGGGCTTTTTCAAAAGGTAAAGGTAATTCATCTAAAGATTTATGGTCTGCTGGAAAGAGTGTTCAAACTGTAAACAGTATTGAATCTGCTACAATCATTATGGAAAGGTTAGGGAAATCTATCAACAAGGAAATACTTTAGATGAAAATTCAAAAATCAGGCCGTACTTCAAGGCTAAAAGCGGCAGTATATCAAAAAACTCCAGCTCCATTATTACCTAGCAAGCCAAAAGTTCTGACTGCTTTAATAATCATTCAGATAATTGCATTAATAGTGTCTCTAGAATGGCGTGAATATCGTATTGCATGGGTTGTTTTCGGCGCATCAATTCCTATTGCAGGTTGGTTGATGATGAGGTGGAGAATATACTCATCAGTTTTCATCACCCCTCCAAGGAATACAATCAAAATTACTGATCCTAGATGGGAGGTTTTTTCATTCTCAGGATGGGGTGATGAGACTATGAAAGCACATTTCTTGAAATCAGAAATAGGTAATAAAGATATGATATTATACCTCCATGGGTATAATTCAAGTCTTGGAAATGGAGAGACTAGGTGCCAACATATGAATTCAATTGGACTTAATGTATTAGGATTAGATCAAAGAGGATTTGGTGAACAAAAAGGAAAATATGAATGGACAATACTCAAAGTAATTGCAGATATTGAATTGTTATTGGAGAGCGCCCCTTCAAAATTAGGATATACACCAGAAAATCTTTGGATATATGGTCACTCATTGGGTGGATTTCTAACAATCAGACTTTCAGCACATCCCTCTGGTTGGTGGGCTAAAGCCTTGAAAGGTGTGATTCTAGAGTCTCCGGTTACTTCTTTCCCATTAATAATAGAAAAAAAATTACCAGGAAGAGTAGTGATGGCTAGTCCATGGGTACGGCATGTATTAAGAAGAGAATATCAAAGAATTCATCCTGACTTGAATATAGGTTATGCTAATTCACAAATTCCATTTTGGGGGGTACCTAAAGTTCCAATACTTGTCATGCAAGCAAAAAATGATGAAACTTTAGGGAATGAGCATTTTAATATTCTAAAGGAACATTATGATGAAATCGCAGATATCAATGTTCTCGAGAATATGCCTCACACCGCGAGAGTAGATGTACAAGAAAGAAAAGATATTCTTGAGGATTGGTTAAAAATTCATCAAAATATCAGATAGATATTAAAAATTTAGTCAAGAATAAATATTATTTCTAGAGGATAAACGAGATTCTTCCAGAATAGGTAAATGAATAATTGCTGAGAATACCTATTCTAATCCCTGTAATTACACGAAGAATATAGCAACAGCCAAATAATTTTGTTAACAACAGATGTTTATTATTGGTGGTAGTTGGCTATGGTAAATGATAAAATAGAAAAAATTCTCAATAATAATATTATTAAATCATTCATATTTTATTCGATATTTAGAGCGTTCTATGGAGCTGGTATTTTATTGGTTACTTGGTTATTCGCTACTAAAAGCGAGTCACCATTGTGGGTATCAATTGTATTTTTATTATGCTCAATGATATTTTCAAGAATACTATTGAAAAGAATCAAAGCATATCGACATTCAAAAGAAAGAATTGATATAAATTCTAAATAGTTTCATCTATTGAATCATTTTCTTCCTGTCGCATCTTAGCAAGTTCACGCATATCTTCGTGATGATTACCTTCTTCGATAGCATCTTGGTCATCCTCATCTACAATTTCTACACCAAGTAATGTTTCAATTATATCTTCCATTGTTACTAAACCAACAGTGCCACCAAACTCATCTTCAACAATCATGATTTGTTCTTTATTATCTAATAATATATCTAATGCCTTATCTACTGAATCAATATCCCTACAAGGATGAATTGTTCTGGATATTTCACTCATTAAGATATCATCGTGATCTGCTGCTGCTTCTCTGAGTATATCACTTCTAAGTACCATTCCTTGAATCTCATCAATATTTTGATTAATTGTTACAGGCATTCTACCGTGTATCATAATTGGTATTCGTTCCAAGATCATAGAAACTGTATCATTATCAGAAACAGTTTCCATAACTACCCTTGGAGTCATAATCGATGCCACTGTCCTTTCTCTTAAACCGAGTAAGTTCTGTATGACCTTTTCTTCATCTCTTTCAATGACTTGTGTTTCCTCAGCAATATCTGCAAGATGTGATAACTCGTCTCTAGTTACTGCCTCATTTCGAATTGCAGGGAACAATGATCTAATTACCTCAATAGGATATACAATTGGCATTAATATAAACATCAATATTTTCAAAACTCTGGCTGAACTTACAGTTAACTTCCTCCAATAAAGTGCCCCTATTGTTTTTGGTAAAATTTCACTCAGTAGTAGTATAGCTATTGTAAGAACAGATGCTGAAATTGCTACAACATATTGGCCTTCCCAAGCATTTTCAACTTCATGCCCTACTCCTAGAGCACCAACAGTGTGTGCAATAGTATTCAGAGTTAGTATCGCGGTAAGTGGACCCTCAGGGTCTTCTTTGAACTCACTCCATGTTTTACTTATTTTAGGATGAGTGTCTTTCAAAGCAACAATATGCCCATGAGTAGTAGAAAGAAGTACTGCCTCAAGTATACTGCATAGGAATGAAGCACTTAATGCTAGTAATGCATAAAATATAATTAATGTTGTTGGACTCAATTTTTTTGCCTCTTAGAGTACTTTTTTGGATGAATAAAAATCTGTATTGCCGTTTAAGTTGCTCGGCTGCGGACCTAAGAGAGGCGATTAAGACATAAACATGGTGCCTCAGGCATTTGTTTGTAAGTACAGTTGGGAGGTGAAGAAAATGGATTATGTTGCTATATTTATGGCTTGGCCCTATGCTAATGGACCATTGCACTTAGGTCATGTTGCAGGTAATTGTTTACCTGCAGATATACAGTATAGATACGAGAGATCGAGAGGTCGCGCTGTCATAATGTGTAGTGGTTCTGATGAACATGGAACTCCTATTACAGTAACTGCAGAACAAGAGCATGTTAATCCACAAGAAATAGTGGATCGTTTTCATTCAATTAATACCAAGGCATTAATCGATTTAGGTTGCTCTTGGGGAGATAATATTGATCGCAGAGGCCTAGAATATGGTGGTGCACTATACAATAGAACAACTGACCCTAGACATAAACAATTAGTCCAAGAATACTTCACTGAATTACATAAATCTGGATTTCTTAAGAAACAAACTATGCAACAATATTGTTCTATAAGTTCTAATGGAAAAACTAAATTCTTACCTGATAGATATGTAGAGGGTAAATGCCCAGTCTGTGATGCAGATGGGGCAAGAGGTGACCAATGTGATGAGTGTGGTTCAACGTACGAGTCAAGTGAATTAGTCAATCCTCGCTCTAAAATGGACCCTGGTGCTACAATAGAAATTCGGGACACCGACCATTTCTTTTTCCAATTAAATGAATTCCAGGAACAACTTGAAATTCACGCAGAGAGTAAACAAACTATTTGGAAACCTAATGTGCGAGCCATGACTAAAAATTGGCTTAATATGGGCTTGAGACCTAGAGCCGTAACTCGTGACATGGAGTGGGGTATTGAGTTACCCTTACTCGATGAAGATATGGAAAAAAAGAGGATATATGTTTGGTTTGAAGCTGTTCAAGGCTACTTAACCTGCTCTCGGATATGGGCAGAGAAGTTCTCTAACCCTGATGACTGGAAAAAATGGTGGATAAAAAGTGAAGAAGGCATTGAGCCTAAACATATTTATTTCATGGGTAAAGATAACATTCCATTCCATACAGTGATTTGGCCAGCTATCATAATGGGTCTGAATTCAGCAAAATCTGGTGAAAAACCTAATGCTAATATTTCAGTTGGAGATTTAGTGCTTGAATCAAATGTTCCTGCAATGGAATTCTTGATGCTACAAGGTGGACAGTTTAGCAAGAGCAGAAAACATGCAGTATGGTTACCTTCCTTCCTAGAACATCATGATCCAGATACCTTACGATATTTCTTATCGATTAATATGCCAGAGGGGCATGATACTGACTTCCGCTGGGAAGAATATGTTGATAAAGTAAATAATGAATTAATTGGAACTTACGGTAATTTTGTACATAGAGTGATGACTCTTTCTCACAGACTTGAAACACTGGATGGTTTGAATCCACTAACACAATATATCGGAAAGAAAGATCTTAAAGATTCTGAGGTTAAAATTAATCAATTGTTATCTAACGCCATTGAATCTATGGAAAAACAACGTTTCAAGGAAGCTTTAAGATCAATAATGAATATTTCCCAGTTAGGTAATGGATTAATACAACATTCTGAACCATGGAAATATCTCAACGCTGAAGAGTCTATAGAAAAATCTGAATCCATGGCTACACTGGCATTCTGCTGGCAATTATGCAAGGGACTTGCTGTCACGCTTAGACCATTTATTCCGTTCCAATCAGACAAGCTATGGACAATGCTTGGCGAAAGTATTCAATTAGACGATATACTTTATGAAAACGCATTTGATTTTAGTTCAAAAATTTCTTGGAATGCAGATAAACCAATGCCGTTATTTACTAGACTTGATATAGAAAATATACTTGAGCGTGAAAAGTCAATAGCCGGTAAAGTGAATGTTCCGGCTGATATCGAAGAAAAGGATGTGAAATATATCGAATTTGAAGATTTTATGAAAGTGGAAATGAAAACCGGGAAAGTAATTGCAATAGATGACCATCCAAATGCTGACAAATTATATGTTGTTACCATAGAAGATGGACCTGAATCTACTAGAACGGTTTGTGCAGGTCTGAAAGGAATTTATGAAAAAGAACAGTTACTAGGTAAACAAGTAATATTTGTTGCGAATCTGAAACCAAGAAAACTTCGAGGTATTATGTCCGAAGGAATGATACTAGCAGCAGATGATGGTGACGGTAAAGTATCAGTGCTAACATTAGATAGTGAGATGCCTAATGGATCACAAGTTAGATGAATCCGGTTTATCGAAAAACTCCCATTGAATTTCTGCAAGCTCCGCATTACTTTTGGCATTAGAATATGCATCTAATGGTTGCTCATTAAGATGGAAAAAAGAATCTGCAAACCTAAAGGGTTTCATTATTTTTCTTGCTTGGTCCCATCGTCCAATTAGTACTAAACTTAGAGCTAGGGCTTCTGCAGTTGAGAGTCTTCCTGGTTTACCCCAGGATACAGGGTTAGCAGCTAATACACAGGGAAGTGTGCGGCCATCCAATCTTGTATTCTTTTGAATAAGTTCTAATGAACTATCTATTTGTTTCCATGAACAATCTAAAGCAACTATTGATGCTCCTCTTTCTATTGTATTCTTATCATCAGGACCTACAAGTATACCAGCCTTAGGATCGAGTAATAATCCTCTTTTAGGGGTTTTTTTAATATTTGTATGTAATATGGCATGTCCAAATTTATGTAATCGTCTCGCTGTGCATTTTTTCGGATCATCTTGATCTAGGTGAATTATATGGAGTGGGACATCATCCACTATTCTTCCCTCCGAGATAATAAATCTTCAAGTGCATCCCCTATTGTCATATTTCTTTTAGTTGTATTAATTGCACTAGTATGTTCAGAATCCCTTTCAATATTCAATTCAATAGATAATATTTTTTCAATCTTCGAAATTAACTTATCAGTTGGCCTACCACCATTTTCAACTTTTTGAACTAGATTCAATCTTTCGTTCATTTTCGAGGCAAATTTTCTCTGATCCCAACCCTTTGCTTTGCGTGCTTCTACTATTCTTTTATGGAAATCAGGGGCTAATTCAGTGGCTTTTTTGGCCATGATATCTTTTCCAGCTACACCTCTGCTGGTCACAATGTTTGTTTTGGCGCTACGTACTTTCGAGAAAGTACGTGGGACTTCTATTACCTGCAGGTTCATTGACTCTATACATCTATTACAAGCTTCAACTTGTATGCCTGTAGTGCGTGCTTTTTTGGTGGAAACTTTCTCATTTCCACACAACTCGCAAGATGCCATATTACTGGGAGTGGAAGGTGATACAAGACTGCTTCGGATAATAAGCGTCAAATGTAGGTTGCATTAGGTCACCTTATGGCAAGTCGAGCCGGGTCACCCCCAAAGGATAAATCAATACCGGATTTAACTCAAGAAACAGTTAGTGATCTTGACTTAAATGAGCTGAAAGAGCAATATTCATTGCTAGCAGATGATGCTAAACAATTGATGACAGAAAAGATGTATCTTGAAAACGAATTAAGTCAATTAAAGAAAAGAATAAACAGACTCGATGAGGAAATTAGAAGCCTTCGAACTCCACCATATATCATCGGTAACGTGCAGGATATTGTCGGAGACAAAGTAGTTGTCAGAAGTTCTAATGGAACAATATTTTTAGTATCAAAAAATCCTCGAATTGATTCGTCAAAAATTCAACCAGGTGTTCGTGTATCTATGAATCAGGACACATTAGCAGTAATCGACATATTAGACGAAGCCTTTGACCCATTAGTATCTGGTGCTGAAATCATCGAAAAACCGAATATTAAGTATTCTGATCTTGGAGGCCTCGATGAACAAATTAGAGAAATTAGAGATGCTATCGAACTTTCATTAGAAAAACCAGAAGAGTTTGAAAAATTCGGAATACAACCACCTAAGGGTGTATTATTGACTGGTCCACCAGGTACCGGTAAAACAATGTTAGCAAAAGCTGTAGCAAGTCAAACTAACGCTACATTCCTTGGTTTAGTAGGGTCGGAATTAGCTCAGAAATATATCGGAGAAGGAGGACGAATGGTACGAGAATTATTTTCACTTGCTAGGAAGAAAGCTCCTTGTATCATTTTCATCGATGAAATAGATGCAATTGGTTCTAAGAGATTAGATTCTTCAACTTCTGGTGATAGAGAAGTTCAAAGAACACTTATGCAACTATTATCCGAATTAGATGGCTTTGATTCTCTTGAGAATGTCAAAGTTATTGCCGCTACAAATAGGCCTGAACTTCTAGATAAAGCACTACTAAGACCTGGAAGATTTGATAGAATTGTAGAAATACCTCTCCCAGATACAGAAGGCAGAGAAGCTATTTTCAAAGTCCATGCAAAGAATATGCCTCTCAATAAGAATGTAGATTTTGCTAAATTATCAATAATTACAGAAGGTTATAGTGGGGCTGAGATAAAAGCGGTCACAATTGATGTAGGTATGAATGCTATATCTAAAGGAGTTAATACGTGTAATATGTCTGATTTCAAAAAAGCCATATTATCTATTGATGCAAAAAGAAAAGGCACACAGAATAATAGCCCTGATCGCCTATATGGATAAATGGTGTTTTTATGAGTAATATACTAATTGAATGTGTTCCGAACATCAGTGAGGGGAGAGACCTTGAGATTATTGAAGCAATAGTTGATTCAGCAAGATCAGTAGATGGTGCCTTCATTTTGGGTTGTGAAGCTGATTCTGATTACAATCGTACAGTAATAACAATTGCAGGAGAACCCGAAGCAGTGACTCAAGCTGCTTACCAACTAATACTCAAATCATCAGAATTAATAGATATGCGTAAGCATTTAGGGAATCATCCAAGAATGGGTGCAGTTGATGTTTGTCCTTTCGTACCACTGTCAGACGGTTCAATGGATTATTGCATCGAAGCGGCAAAAAATTTATCTAATTTAATTGGTAAAAAATTCCCTCTATTCATTTATGGAGAGGCAGCAAGTAACTCTTCAAGGAAATCTCTTTCATCGCTAAGAAAACAAGGCTATGAGGGTTTAGAGTCTCGATTTAATGGTGGAGAATGGAATGATGAAAATACAAGAATGCCTGACTCATGGTCTGGCACTTGGGGTGTTGATGAAAGTCGATTTGGAGCGGTTGCAATAGGTGCTAGGAACATATTAGTTGCCTATAATGTAAATGTCGATGAAAAAGATGCTAAGGCATCAAAAATAGCAGGTTCAATAATCCGCACATCTGGACGATTAATCAAGAATGAGGGGAAGAAATTTAGAGTACCAGGTATGCTAAATCATGTCCAGGGAATGGGAGTTCCATTACCATCATCCTCTATTTCTCAAGTATCTATGAATTTACAAAATGTGTCAGAAACTTCAATGCATATGGCATTTGAAGCGGTGAAGTCTATTGTTAATGATCACGGAATTAAAACCTGTGGTTCAGAACTGGTAGGTTTAGTTCCACTTAGTGCAATGATTGATTCCGGCCAGTGGTTTCATTCAGATCCAACTAATGCTACGGAAGAAGAATTAGTGAAGTCAGCTATTAATGGCCTAGGTCTCGATTTCTTGAAAGATTTTGATCCCGAATCTAGTATTATAGAGTGGGCTATTAGGAAGGAAGTGAATTGATGAATGAAGGATATATTTCAGTATTGAATAAAATTGCATCAGATTCCCCTACACCAGGTGGTGGAACCGTTGCAGCACTGACCCTGTCTCATGCTAATTCTTTAGCAATGATGGTTGCTAGATTAACTTCAGGGAAAAAAAAGTGGGAAAGTGGACATGAAATTGCTAATGAAATAATCTCATTTTCAGATAATTCAATGGGAAATTCATTATCTCTTGCCGAGGAAGATGCAAAAGCATTCGACAAAGTTATGGATGCTTACAGATTACCTAAATCTAATGATTCAGAAATTAAATTACGTAATGACATGATATTATCTGCCACTATAGGTGCTGCAACTACACCTTCATTAATCGCTATCGAAGGTGAAAAATTACTTTCGAAGTTACCTGAACTAGCTGAACATGGGAACGCTAATGCGATTACTGATCTTGCAGCATCTGCTGAGTTAGCTTATACGGCTGTTTATATTGCATCCTTGAATGTTAAAATCAATGTTGATTCTTTCGATAATGAGGAACTGAGAATAATTCAAGAAAAAACAATACAAATCCTTACAGAATCTAAAATTTCATTAGAACTAATACGTGAAATAGTTTCGAAAAGGATGAATTAAAATGACCATGTTCACTAATGAATTTAATTATGGGGTTCCATTAAATTTACCTCCAGCAAAGGAACATGATTCATCAGTAGATCATGCTCCTAAAAGGCCTGCAGTTTTAGATAATAAACAAAGGAAATTGGCTGTAGCAAATGCATTGAGATATTTTCCATCGGAATGGCACGAAGAATTAGCATTAGAATTTAGCACCGAATTAGAGGAATATGGTCATATTTACATGTATAGGTTTAGACCTGATTATGACATGTATTCACGTCCCATAGATGAATATCCTCACATTGATAAGAAAGCCGCTTGCATTATGCTTATGATACAAAATAATCTAGATCCTAAGGTAGCCCAATATCCTCATGAATTAGTAACTTATGGCGGGAATGGAAGTGTTTTCCAGAATTGGATACAATATAGGATAACTATGCATTATTTATCAATTATGAATGGAAACCAAACATTAGTTATGTATTCAGGACATCCTCTAGGATTATTCCCTTCACACGATAATAGTCCACGTGTAGTGATTACTAATGGGATGACAATACCTAACCACTCATCTCAAAATGACTATGAAGTAATGAATGCTTTAGGAGTCACTCAATATGGTCAAATGACTGCAGGTTCCTACATGTATATCGGACCACAAGGAATTGTACATGGAACCACCTTAACAATTCTCAATGCTGCAAGAAAGTACCTTAATTTTGATACAAAAAATGGATTAGGTGGGATATTGTATGTCACTTCAGGATTAGGTGGAATGTCAGGAGCTCAAGCAAAAGCCGCAGTTATCACAGGAGCGGTTTCAATAATAGCAGATCCAAATGATTATGCTGCAAAGAAAAGGTATGAACAAGGTTGGTTATCTGAATTATATGAGGATTTAGATGGACTAATTATTAGGACAAAAGAGTGTATTGCAGATAAAGAAGCAGTATCTCTGGGGTATGTAGGAAATATAATTGATGTTTGGGAACGATTAGAGGAGGAAAATATCATCCCTGAATTAGGTAGTGACCAAACGAGTCTCCATAATCCATGGCTAGGAGGATACACCCCTCATGGTATGAATTATCATGAGATGAAAGAGATGATTTCTAGTGACCCCGAGGGATTCAAAATAAAAGTTAAAGAAAGTCTAGTTAGACACGTTGAAATAATTAATAAATTATCTGAAAAAGGAATGCATTTTTGGGATTATGGTAACGCATTCTTACTAGAAGCAGGACGATCTAATGCAGATGTATTCTCAGATAAAACACATTCAGGATTTAGATATCCATCATATGTTGAAGATATCATGGGGCCGATATGTTTTGACTATGGATTTGGGCCATTTAGATGGGTTTGTTCTTCAGGAAAAAATGAAGATTTGGTTATTACTGATAAGATTGCATCTAAAGTTTTGAGAAGACTAGCTAAGGAAGCACCGTCTGAAATTAAAAGCCAGTATTATGACAATATAAGATGGATTGAAAATGCTGAGGATAATGGATTAGTAGTTGGTAGTAAAGCAAGAATTCTTTATGCTGATGAGAGAGGAAGAGTTGAGATTGCTGAAGAATTTAATCAAGCAATAGCAGATGGTAGAATAACAGCCCCTATAATTTTAGGACGTGACCACCATGATGTCAGTGGCACAGATAGCCCATATAGAGAAACTGCAAATATTAGAGATGGATCTATGTTTACAGCAGATATGGCTGTTCAGAATTTCATTGGTGACTCATTTCGAGGAGCTACTTGGGTGAGCCTCCATAATGGAGGAGGAGTTGGTTGGGGTGAGGTCGTAAATGGAGGATTTGGTTTAGTTATTGATGGAAGTAAACAATCTCATTCTAATATTAATTCAATGTTATCTTGGGATGTCAATAATGGCATAGCAAGACGTGCATGGGCACAGAATCCCGAGGCAAAATTTGCCATAAAAAGAGCTATGGATATCGAGAAAAATCTGACTGTAACAGTTGCAACTGATGTATCGAAGAGTTTACTTGAAAGAATACCCTGAGGTGAACTGATGATGAATGTCGAGATAGTAATAGATGGGAACTCATTGACTATAGAACAAATAATGTCAATAAAAGATGTAACCACTAAAGTAAGGCTTTCTCAAAACTCTATTTCTTCAATTAATGAATCTCGAAAATTAGTAGAACAAATAATATCCAGTGGGGAAGTTGTTTATGGAATAAATACAGGATTCGGTGCATTATCTAACGTCACGATTCCTGCCGAACAACTTGAGAAATTACAAGCTAATCTTATTCGTTCACATGCTTGTGGCGTAGGTGAAAAAATGGATCCTGACTCAGTATTAATGATGATGTTAGTTAGAGTTAATTCATTAGCTAAAGGTAATTCAGGAGCACGTTTAGAATTAGTACAACTTCTAATTGACATGATTAATTGTCGAATCTCACCAGTAATACCTAGAATTGGTTCATTGGGGGCATCTGGTGACCTAGCACCTCTATCTCATATGACATTAGCAATGATGGGTGAGAGTCAATCCCAAATCCAATCAAATGATGGAGTCTGGAGTACAGGTAATTCCTCTGAAATTTTAGAAAATTGTGGTTTATCAGCAATTACTCTGAAAGCTAAAGAAGGCCTCTCATTGATTAATGGTACGAGTCAAATGTGCAGCTATTTATGTCAGAGTATAATTAATTGTGAAATGCTGATATTTTCCGCGGATGCTGCCTTAGCAGCCTCTATTGAGGCGATAAAAGGTTCTTATGTTGCCTTCGATCAAAGAATACATGACGTTAGGCCACAGTATGGTCAAACTATTTCTGCTAGTAGAATAAGAGGTTTTTTGACTAATTCTGAAATAAATAAATCCCATATTAATTGTGATCGAGTTCAGGATTCTTATTCATTCAGATGTGCACCTCAAGTTCATGGTCCAATGATAGATATTTTACGTGAAGCACGAAGAATTTTAACTATTGAAATTAATTCTGCTACAGATAATCCATTAGTATTCTCTAATAATGGAAAGGCAGAAGTGATTAGTGGTGGGAATTTTCATGGGCAGATATTGGCTCTTGTAAGTGATAATATGGCTATTTGCATACATGAAATTGCGAGTATATCTGAGCGGAGAATAAATCAAGTATTAGACCCTCAATGGAGTAATCAGAATGCGTTTCTTAGTAATAATGAAGGTTTAGATAGTGGATTGATGATTGTTCAGTACGTTGCAGCAGCTGTTATCGCAGAATTATCACTGTTAGCAAATCCAGTAACTACCACCAATATTTCAGTCAGCATGGGTAAAGAAGATCATGTTTCCATGGGAGCTACTGGAGCATTTAGAACATTCAAAGCTAGTAAACTACTATCTAGCGTTATATCTAGTGAACTAATTTGTGCTTGTCAAGCATTAGACAATATCTCTGAAAAAGCTGCTTTACCAGTTATTTCTATACAACAATGGGTTCGAAAATATGTACCTAAATTAATTGAGGATAGAAGTACTTCTAAAGATACAGATATTATTGCAGAAAAATTATTATCACCTGAATTCACAGATATTTTCAGGAGTTGAAATATTTGCAAGAAAAGTTGCATATGACACACCACCCGGGGACTAATCCACCATTGTTTACAACTACAATCAAAGATATTGTCGATAATAACCTGTTTTTGAAAGATACATTTTGTTTCCCTAGAGGTGGAGGTCAACAAGGAGATACAGGGATAATATCAAACTCTAATGTTAAAGCAAATTTACTAGAAACATTGCCAGGTGATTTTATTTTCCACCCTCTTGATACTGCTGAAGGATTCAGCATAGGCGATACTGTAGATTGCCAGATTGATCAGATAAGAAGGAATAAGAATACTACTATGCACACAGTTCAGCATATTGTTTCAGCTTTAGCTAATGATTTATTTCTTGCAGAAACAGTAGGGAATCAGATAAGCGAAGAATATACAAGAATCGATTTACTATTCCCAGATAGAGACAAGTTTGTAGCATCAGACCTTGAACAGGCAGTAAATGATGTAATTAATTCGCAAAAAAATGTAAGTATACATAATTGGGATAGGGAAAAAATATTGTCTCATGAACAGATGAGGCATACTAAGTTCATGGATAGAATTCCTGCCAGCATCACGGAACTCCGAGTCGTTGAAATTGCAGACATAGATTTATGCCCCTGTGGAGGGACACATGTAGATAACACTGCAAAACTAAATTTAATGACAATTACAAATGTGAAATCAAAAGGCTCAGGCAAATTGAGATTAAGTTATAACTTGAATAATCATTAATACAGAAATGTAGTTACTGGTGGGCTCGGCAGGAATTGAACCTGCGATCTCCACCATGTCAAGGTGGCGTCATAACCCCTAGACCACGAGCCCAGTATTTGTTTCGGAGAATTAATCCCTGATGAATGATTCTCTCCGAGTATTATAATTAACTGATTATCTTTGATAGCTTTCCATCACAATTTTCACGAGAACATAATCCTGAAATTCTTGTACGTCCATTAGACATAACTATTTTTTTTGCAGATCTTACTACAACTGTATTTTTACATTTCATACAATAGGCCTGATAAGATATCACAAATACTTCTAGTAAGACTCCACAACTAAACCTTGCTAATCCCCCCTCTATTATACGAAAAAAAGCCATTTCTTTCGTAAACGTTGTACTGCGAGTCATTTGACGCATATCGTAACGAGTCAATTTCCGATAACTACCATTATCAGCCATACATGCATCGATGATTTACTAGTATTATTCGAAGGAGAGAATTTAATCCTAGTTCTACGACAATACGTTCATTGATTAACTATTAATGGTATTTTGAATGCACTTTAAAGGAAATAATTGTACATGCCTTCTTTTACAGTTATACAAGGTTGCCTGAAAATATAGTTTTTTCGATTGGAGATAATCCGGGGGTTTGACACCAATAATCTATATATTCACTTTTTAGGATATTGAGATCAGCGGGACCACCCTCGTATATTGAACCAACATTATGTTTTAATTCGGAATTTAACGTCGAGGCTGGATTTCTAGTACAAGCTACTAAAGCAGCTAATGGGTCAACGCCCAATCTATGAGTTGCCAGACTAGCTACGAAAGGTAATGACAAAGTTTGGCAATTCGGATTGAAATCTGTTGCAAGAGAAAAAATCCAATTATTTTCTATGCACTCGTTAATTCCATCACCTAGGTTTTTCCCTAGAACATATGGTGTACCCGGTAAGAAGACTTGCATTGTATTGGAATTATGAGCCTTATCTCTAGAATCTGAATTACTAAAACCGACATGATCAGCACTACTACTACCTAACTCCGCAGCAAGCGCAAGCCCATTGGAGTCAACGAATTCATCTACATGCAATCTACTTTTCAATCCTAATTCTTTAGCAGCATTAACTATTAATTCAGTTTGTTCTAAATCGTACCAACCTGGCTCACAAAATACATCTACCCAATTTGCTAAATTATTTTCTGCTACAAGGGGTAATTGTTCAGTGATTAATTCTTCGATATACTCTCCCTTACTTTTCCCCTTAGGGAAATCATGTGCACCCAACCAAGTAGGTAGCAAATTACATTTATCATTCAGGATTTCAGAGGATGCTTCAAGAAGTTTGATTTCACTTTCGACAGATAAACCATAGCCACTTTTTGCTTCAAGAGTAGTAGTACCGTTCATTGATGCTTGATTTAATCTATGTTGGCCTAAATTTATTAAATGTTTTTTAGTAGCATTCCGTGTAGATTCAACCGTTCTACTAATTCCTCCTCCACGTTTGGATATTTCTTGATATGTAAGGCCATTTTGACGCATATTCATTTCATTTGATCTATCGCCTGTCCATAATAAATGAGTATGACAATCGACAAGCCCAGGAATAATAGCATGACCTTTGGCATCAATAAGATTTACTAAGTTGGATTTACCCTCTGAAAAATCGGGAGCAAAATCTTGAATTAATTCTTCTTGGCTAGAAATTTTTTGGATTATTCCTTTAGATATCAAAATCGCATTACCTGGATTAATAATTAATTTTTCCCTATCTACCATTTCAATACCTGAAAGAGGTTTTGATACATCTCCAACGGACAAAGTTGCAATCTCTCCAATGTTGTATAACAGGAGATCCATGACGTCCGACAGGAGTGATGCTTGAAAGGGCTCTCCTCTTCGCCTATGCTAATGGGCATTATTTTAGGCATAGAAAGTACTGCTCACACCTTCTCAATAGGTGGTGTATCAACTACAGGAGATACCTTTGCATCATCTTCTGCATTGTTTCGTCCAGAGACAGGAGGTATACATCCTCGGGAAGCTGCTGATCACCATTCACTAATTTCAGGTGAGAAATTTAAACAATTTATCAGCGTAAATAATTTGCAATTGAGTCAAATAGATGCGATTGCTTACAGCCAAGGTCCAGGTTTAGGCCCATGTTTGAGAGTAGGGGCCTCTGTAGCACGCTCTTTATCTGAAAAGCTAACTATACCATTAATCGGTGTTAATCACTGTGTGGCACATATAGAAATAGGTAGACTTCAGACTGGTTGTAAGGACCCCGTTCTTCTATACGTCAGTGGAGGGAATACTCAGGTAATTGCTAGGAAAGGGGGGAGGTATAGAGTCATAGGGGAAACTTTAGACATTGGAATAGGTAATATGCTAGATAAATTTGCTAGAACACAAGGAATACCTTTTCCAGGTGGACCTAAAATTGAACAATTAGCCTTAGAATGGGAGAGACAGAATTCAAAAACTAGCCTTGATAATATTATGCTACCATATTCAGTGCAAGGCATGGACCTTTCATTTTCAGGTATACTAACTGCTGCGATACAGAAAATTAACGATGGACACTCACTTGAAGAAGTATGCTGGTCGTTACAAGAACATTCATTTTCAAGTTGCATAGAGGTTGCTGAAAGAGCATTAGCACATACAGGAAAAAAAGAATTGCTATTAGGCGGAGGCGTAGCTTGCAATGAGCGAATAAGAACTATGTCTGAATTAATGTGTAATGATCGTGGCGCAGCATCATACTGGCCTGAAAAACAATACTGTGTAGATAACGGAACTATGATTGCAGAACTTGGCCGTAAGATGCTAAAACACGATTTAGTAACTAAATTAGAAGATAGTGCAATCGATCCTTCTATGAGAACTGACCATGCAGAAGTTGTATGGGAGTGATTTGCCACCTAAGAAGACTTATCTAAGGCAC
>Ga0308010_1000613_pt1 | contig 22023 bp, 24 predicted proteins | sample Neamet129_FD_202368 | JGI IMG/M metagenome (GOLD analysis project Ga0308010, IMG submission 202368) | Marine microbial communities from water near the shore, Antarctic Ocean - #129 | ecosystem: Environmental > Aquatic > Marine > Unclassified | place: Southern Ocean | collected 2014-07-24 | reverse complement strand
TGGGTCTTTATCTGCTATTTCCTGCATCCATTCCCACGTTCCGTCATCTGAATAATCATCTGCCCAACATATCTCGTGGATTGGTGATAGGTTTTTTCTAATACTTTCGTATGACCATTTAAGATATTTTAAGTTATTTCTACTTGGTTGTATAAAACTAATTGGTTTCATATTTTCTTTCCATATTGTTTTTAAATCTTCAAAATAAAACGTATCTGGTTTTACTTTAGCATTGTGTCTATATCTTATCGTGTGTAGTTCTTCTATGGGATATACACTTTCTAAATCAATTAAACTGATTTTTCCGTCTTTTGTTTTTATTACATTTACTGGGTGTAAATCATAAAAAAACATTTCTTTTATTATCGTTGTATCTATTATTTTCTTATAAAATTCTTTTGGCATTGTATTTATAGTAAAATCCCCTGCCAAAAAATAGTTTTCATTTTCATAGTAAACATCGTTAATTTTTTTGGGATTATTTTTATATTTTTTGTAACTTGAAAACAAATCTTTCAAATCTGATTTACTTAGTGGTGTAGTTGATAATAATTCACCACGTTCAGTAATATAACCAATTATATCATCACCATCTACTATTAATGACTTTAATGCTGGTGCTAGTCCATCAAAAAAACCAGACTCATATGCATCAATAAAGTTTTGTAGTCTACAGTATTCCTTATCAAATACTTTATAAAAACTATCTTTATCACGTAGTACTTTTCTACCGTGATTTACACCGTCAAGCCACCTTCCAGCTTTATCTAATATAACCTCAAGTGAATTTAAATCTATATCTTGTATATTGATTCTTTTCATAAGTTTGCTTTCCATCCAAGTTTTTGTTCTTTTATAGTATCATACTGAACTATTAAATCTTTTTTAGGTATTGCGAATTTATAATCTGGAAATCTAAAAGGGCCATTTTCAAAATCCCAATACCCCTCAAAGAAATTACCAACGTGTCTATATCTTATTGGTATATCGTGTTTACAATCTTCACCCTTCTCTAAAAACTCTTCAAATCTAAGCTTAAACCAATCTGTTTTTTGAACTCCCTCTGGTGTTATTCTTTTGTATGGTGAGTATTTACCACTATGAAAATAAACATATTCACCATCGTCATAACCATCTGATGGATACTTATCCCAATAATTCTTTACAATAGATGAACCAAGTTCTAACTCTCCACTAACGTATGGTTCTTTATTGTACTTATCCATTTTATTTATTAACAAGAAATCAACTTCATGTTTTACCAACGCTTCATCAACAACATTTTGCCATTCATCTTTGGTTAGTAAAAATTGTTGGTCTTCATTTATATTAACTGAATATGGTGTTTTAACTTCATTTAATAAAGACAACATTGTTGCTGCCCAATCTTTTTCAAGATTATTATAGAAGTTTAACTTTGGTATGTATTTTTTATACAAAGAATGTACTTCATCTAAATTAACAGTATCATTAAAATTAACAAAGAATTCGTAATCACCCCAAACGTCACCAACTATTGGTAAATTTTCTTCAAGTATTTTTAATCTATCTGGAACTGTGCATATAAAGTTTTGAACCACACTTATCATTTTATCACCAACTGATTTCCCAATCTTTAAATTCAGCTGCAATACAATCTATCTTGTAGTCTTTTCTACCACCAACTACTTCCATAATCTTATTTGAAGCTGTTTGTCTTATTCCGTTGATACCGTGAGTTAAATGTAGATTACCATCTTTATCACCATTTCTAACTTTTGTCTCATTGTACCAAATGTGTGCATTCATCTGAGAAAGTACAATAATTGATCTAATAACCTCTCCTGTTATTTCACCCTTATGTTCTTTAAGAATCATATCAATATCTTGAACCATATCATTTATTTCTTTACCATAATTATCTTTATTCTCTGGTATGAAAATCTCTTTTAACTGGTGTATGCTAAGTCTATCTATCAGTTCACCTAATGTCGGTAACCATTTTCTTTTACTCATTTGTCTCTCCCATATAATATTGGATTGTTATGTGGCCATTCAAAATTCCATTCAGGGTCATCCCATTTGATAACGAACTGATTAGGAACATCATTGTAATCTCCATCAAAAGCTAACTTATAATGAAAAGTACACTCATCACTCAAAACAAAATACGATCCTGCACACCCTGGAGGTGTCAGTATTTGTTTTCTATTTTCTGAAGATAATATAAATGAATCCCAAGTTTTATATGTGGGTGATTCTTTCCTATTATCAGCTAATATATAATAAAACTTACCAGATACACAACTAATTAACTTGTGTGTTTTATCATCTCCATGTAAACCCCTCAAGACATTTTTTTGAGAGTGTGCAAATTTATCTAATCTCCAATTTAAATCAGGATAATCTTCTTTTTTCCAATTAGTATAAATATCACCTCTAAAATCTTCGTGTCTGTCAGGTTGAAATGTCAATACATCTTTAATCATAATACCTCTCTCCAATAATTTAATAAATCTTCACAAATATGTTCTAAATTCTTTTTTGGCATCCAACCTGTAGTTTTTCTAAACTTTTCACTACTTGGTATTTGTAATGTGATGTCGGTTGGTCTAACTCTTGCAGGGTCTAATACTTTAGTTAGTTTATCTGAAATTGTTGATTTTGATATTAGTTTATCTAAAGCATCACCAACACTACAGGTAAAATCACCACCTATATTATAAACTTCACCAAATTTATCACTATCTGAACACATTTGGTAAGCTTCAATAGCATCGTCAATATGATTGTATGTTCTAACTGAATCAAGATTACCATGTCTTATTGCATAATCACCCAAACCCTTTTCATTTTGAACTATTTGATTTGCAAATGAAGATAATGCAAACTCTTTTCCCCTTCTTGCACCTTCGTGACTAAACATTCTAGTGATTATTATCTTCATTCCATATGCTTTATGATAATACTGAGACATTAAATCCTGTCCAACTTTTGATATTGAATATGGATTTGCAGCACGGATTGGGTTTGTTTCTTTAATTGGGATTTCATCTTTGGTAGGATTACCATATACTTCGGAAGAAGATACACTTACTATTTTTGGGTTATAATTACTATTTTTTATTGATTCAAATAAATTAGTTGTTCCAACTACATTTGTTTGTAAAGTTATAACTGGTATTTTAAAACTAACTTCAGGAAAACTCTGAGCAGCAAAATGAAATACTTTGTCGGGTTTAGATATATCTACTGCACGTTGAACACTCATACCATCTAATAAATCACAATCTATAAATTCAAATCGTGGATTATTTATTAAGTGTTTAACATTATCTATACTTTCCATCCATCTTTTAGTCGCATAGATTTTATCATTTGTATTATTAATAATATAATCAGACATATGACTACCAACAAAACCAGTAGCTCCTGTTATTAGAATATTATTCACTTCTAAATTCAAGCACTTTATCGTAAATTGAATCTATTGATAAACCATTGTTATCTAAGTGATAATCTCTATCTCCATTTTCAAAGATGTATCGTTCAGGTAATCCTATCCTTAGTAAAGGTTTTTGTACATTATTATCTGACATCCCTTCTAAAACAGTAGAACCAAATCCACCTGATAAAGTTTGTTCCTCTACAGTTACTATCTTATTATAGTCACTAAAATTTTCTTTTATCTTAACTATGGGATTTGGTTTTATCTTAGACATATTGTAGAGAGAGACTTCCATGTTATTATTAAGAAACTTTTTTTGTACATCAAGACATCTACCTAACATATAACCATAAGATATAATAGCTGTTTTAGGTTCTTCTTTTCTCATTGGATTATTAAAAAGACCACCTTTAACTAAACTATAACCTAATCCATTAGGAGTACTAATTTCATCAAACCTAGAATCATATTTTCTCTCTAATCTGATATATCTTAATTTTTGATTTTCGTAAGATTGTTTAACTAACTCCTTAACGTGAGTTGAACTCGCAGGACAATCTATCTCAACATTTAACAAAGACCTCATATACGCTATATCTTCATTTGTTTCGTGTGCTGGGCCGGCTGGTGCATACCCTAAAGCTACTCCATTAGATAATATTGTAATTGGATTATTTGCCATAGAACAAGAATATCTTATTTGTTCAAAACATCTTGCTGACCAAGCTGCCATAAAATATAAGTAAACTTTTTTACCAGCGGCTGATAAACCAGCAGCTAAGTTAATACTATGTTGTTCTGAAATACCAGTCCAGATAAATTGTTCAGGTAATTCTTCTCTCCATCTATCTAATGCAGATGCTCCCATATCAACACTAATTAATATAACATCTTTATCTTCTTTTGCAATTTCAAATAATTCTGAAATAAATGTATCTCTTTGTGTCACGATAAATTCTCCAATCCAATTTTAATATCTTCTTCACTTGATGGAACTATAGTGTGATATTTCCACTTGCCTTCCATATAACTAACTCCCTTACCCTTTGTTGTCTTAGCAATTACAACTTGTGGTGATTGATTAGAAAATACACCCCTTAAACTATCATAGTCGTGTCCATCAATCTCTGCTACATCACCAATGAAAGATTGAAACTTATCAACTAAAGGTTCTAACTTTAACATCTTCTCAGTTTCACCAATAGTTCCAAGGCCATTTCTATCAATTATAATTCTAAGATTTTTAATATTATGATGTGATATATACATAAGACTTTCCCAAACTGAACCTTCATACAATTCAGCATCACCCATTATGATATATATATTTTTATCTGGTTGAGCTTGTGCTAATCCACTAGCGTATCCTATACCATTACCTAAAGAACCACCTACGAAATGACAGCCTGGAATTGTCCAATCAGAATGTAATCTTAAAATACCACCAGGTCTACAATACTTTTCTAACTCATCTTTAGGAAAATATCCCTTATCAGCTAAGATAGGATAAATTGATGGTGAACCGTGTGCTTTACCAAACATTACGATATCCGTTTCGTGATTAAAATCAGTTTTATCATCATAAAATAACGATACTAATATATCAACAGGTGATAGAGAACTATGTAAATGTCCTATACCATCTCTTGTTTTAAATTCAAAAACAGTCTTTCTAACTGATTTTGCCATTTTTTGTAATTCATTATTGTTCATAATTTAATTCTCCAGTATTTTTCTTTTTAATTTTATTTTAGTATTTTCTAAAATATTATTAACTGCAATTTCACCATAAGTTTCTCTAACTTTATTTAAAAATGGTTCGTATGTATGATATTTTAGATAAGCTTCATCTCTAAATTTTAATATTTGTTCAGGTGTTAGTTCATCTGTAGGTAATGGTTGTGTTGTGTAGGCGTGAAATGAATAACCAGCATAATCTTCAGGTAGTTTGAATTTCTTGTCCACTGCATCTTTATATAATTGACTACCTGGTAATGGCATAGCTGCGTAAGCATTCCAAGCTATTGTACATAAGTCATAACTAAGTTGTAGTGTTTTTTCCATTGTTTCCATAGTATCAGTAGGTAAACCAAACATATAATTAGCTATAATACCTATATCAGCCTCGTGAATTTGATTTACAACTTCTACAATATTAACATCTTCAAACTTTCCTTTTGATATCTCTAATCTAACATTTCTATCTGCACTTTCAATACCAAGACATAACCATTTAATACCAGCTTTTCTTAGATTTTTTAAAATACCTGGTCTTCTGATAGTATCTACTCTTGAGTAAGCCCATATTCTTAGATTATCTTTTTTATTTCTCTCTGCTAATAAATCAACTAAAGGTATATAATACTTAGGGTTTAATAAAAACATTTCATCAGCGATTCTGATAGTCTCTACTCCCATTTCTATTAATTTATCAAACTCTTTAATAATAAATTCAGGTGACCAAAACCTCATTTTATTATAGTTTCCTGCTACACCAATTTCTTCATTATCATCTCTGTTTAATATGTTAATCATACAAAACTCACATTGGAATACACAGCCTAAAGATGTATAAAGTGCTGCATATGGTGTTCTTTTATCGTGGTCATACTCTCCGTGCCACATTGGTGAACGATATAAATCAAAGGGTGTTTCTTTATATGGTAATAAATCCCAAGCGTAACCAGGTAAATCTAAATCCATTCTATCATTAGGAACTATTTTTTCAGGTTCGGTTAGGAATGGTTTACCATCTTTAATAAAACCTATACCATTTATTGTTTCTAATTGTTTAATATCAGTAAAATCATTTAACTTTAAAATATTCCACAATGAATAAACACCTTCATTTGTAAAAATTATGTCTATGTTTGGTTCTTCATTTAAAACTTTATATGGTAATGCCTGAACGTGAGAACCAACAAATGATATTGGTATATCTATACCACTTTCTTTTATTAAGTTAGCTAACTTGACTGCACCACTCATCTGAGTAGTTCCTGAATTAACATTTTCACCATAAACACATACTGATATTAATCTTGGGTTTAATGTTTTGATTCGTTCTACTGCATCTTTACGTGAAATACCCTCTGCGAGAATATCTAATATACCGACTTTGTATCCTTGTGATCTACAAGATTGTGAAAGTAACAACGCCCAATAAGGTGTTCCTATACCAGCGTAATCAGTTGATAATCCCTGATAAACTTCCTTTGAACTTCCTGGATTTATAAATAAAATATCCATTAAATAACTTCTTTAGTAACCATAAAAAAAAATCCTCCAATTAATGGAGGACACTCTAATTAAAAGTGCCCCCGTTTATAGTCTAAGTGTGGTTGGTTGGGTCTTTGGTACATAATTAAATGTCCTCTGTTTACCACGTTGACTTCTCTTATTAATATATATCAACAAAAAATATAAAAACTTATTATTTTTTTTAAAACCGAGTGCCTCTCGGATATCTATCCAATCTTTTCAATTTATCAACACCTGAAAAATCATCACCTTTATATTCACAGTCATCAAATACAGCTCTTATTATTTCTGTATTTCCATTTCCCTTTTCTGACTCTTGAAATTTATCTATCATATAAACATCAATATTATTTTTTGTTGGCCACATATATAAATCACTATGTGGTGTTCCACGACCCAAGTCTTTCCAATGTTCGTGAAAACTATTAATTATGTCCATATTTTTAGATGAGGAAAAGTACCAATAATCTAAAATTGTAGGTTTTTGTGGATTAGGTGGATTACTTTTAGCTATATACATAGCGTTAGGGTCTTTCATAACATCATTAAAAACCAAATCTTCAAAAAATCCAACATCAAATCTGGAAGACATTACCACATCATATGTAAAACCATTTTCTTTTTCGTATTCTTTTTTTAGTTCTGTTACTTGTTTTGTACTATACCATCTACTCTCTATAAAATTACCACGCATAATTTCATTGTCAAACTGAATTTGTTCTTGAAACTTACTTTTCTTAGGCTGATATAATTCTATGAGTTGTTTTTCATATTGTGTATCCCACGAATGTATAAAAACATCAACAGTATCATTTACATCAAAAATATGTTTTTTAAAAAAATGATGACCTATTCTAAAATCTACATCACCACTCCATTCCATACCTTGTTTGTTAGTGTAAAACTTACCAACCACACCACTTAGTAAAAATGCAGCTCTCATTACAGTTTTCTTTTTTTACTAACCAGTATTCCAGCTTCGTAAAAATACAAATAATCTATATTTGTTCCCAAAAAACAATTAATTGCGTGTTTAGGTGTTTCAACAATGGGTTCTCTATCATTAAAACTCGTATTTAACACAATTGGTACACCTGTTTTATCTTCAAATTTTTTAATAAAATTATAGTACCACTCATTGTCATTTTGACTAACAGTTTGTAATCTAGCTGTACCATTTAAATGAACAACTGCTGGAACTTTATCTCTAACTTCATCTTTCCATTTTAAAACTGTTGTCATATATGGACTATTAATATCTTTTTCAAACCAATCACTAACTTTTTCTCTTAAAATAGATGGTGCAAATGGTCTAAACCATTGTCTATGTTTTACTTTTTCATTTATTAAATCTTTCATCATTGGACTTCTTGGGTCTGTTAGTATACTTCTATTTCCCAATGCTCTACGACCTGATTCTGAACCACCACCAAATACTGATATTATATTTTGTTCAATTAGTAAATCTACAACATTATCATCATTAACTTCTCTAACTTCTAATTTACTTTCATTTTCTTTTATAACATCTAAAACATCTTTGTTATCATAAGAACTACCTAAATATGGTGTGCAATTATCTTTCCATTCAACACGTGGGTTTCTTAAAACTTGATGATAAACATACTGTGCAGAACCAATAGCCAATCCACCATCATAAGGAACAGGACAAATATATATTTGTTCTACATTTGGAAACCAATCATACATCTTACCAATCATAACTGAATTTAATACTACACCACCAGACATACAAATATGTTTTGGATTATACTCCTCAATGTATGGTGTCATTATTTTTTTACAAACTTCTTCAGTTGCCTTTTGAATGCCTGCTGCTACATCAAAAGCATCTTGTTCACTTCTTTCAGCAATTGGCTTATACTTAGCAATATTATTTTGTGTATGTACTGACGGGCCACCACCACCAGCTAAAAATGCATCATAAAAATCTTTCCAATACTTACTTGGGTCACCTGGTGCTGCCATCGCCATAACAGTTCCTGCAGCTAATCCGTGTGGATGACCTGAAGAAAGACCGAATATCTCTCTTGTGTATATCCGCCACGGAGAACCAATTGTTAGTTCTTGCATTGGTATTCTTTTTATAGGTTCGATATCTAAATCTTTACCCTTCCAAAAAGTAAATGCTGTTGAAAAGTAATTAGAATCATTTTGTTTTTTAGCATCATTTTCAAAATCTTTCCAATCTACTTTATCAGTACCACTACCATCAATAGTTATAATTAATGCTTCATCAAAATTACTTGAGAAAAAAGCATTAGCTGCGTGAGATTGATGATGACCAATTGCATATAATTTACCATCATTTTTATTTATAACATCTTTCATCTTAACATCATATTCTTCTTCATTAACTGGAAAGTTTTGATGTCTGGTATTTAAATTACCATAACAAAATGTTTTTAAATCATCAAAGAATTCATCTGGTAATCTATCAAAAGCCATTTTTAAACCATCACCATATGGTTCTTTTTCTCTGATAAATCGTTCCAACTCTTCGTGTATAACAGGTACACCATTATCTAACACACAATATGACACATCGTGTCCACTTTGAAATCCAAGTATTTTCATATTAGTATCCTTTTCTAACATCTGTATTTAATATTTCTTCAGGAGTTTCTGCAATAGTTCCATAAGATTGTCCTGGAGTTTCATCTGAAACTACCAACTCCCTTTTAGGAACTGCACATAACATATCTCCACATTGTCTAAGTCCATTATTACCATCATCTGAATAATAATCTTCAAAATACTTTGAAGTGTTTTGTTCAAAATATTTATTTGGTGAATTTGGTTTTAGTTTATACTTATTAACCATTTCTTCAAGTTTTTCAACTAATAGTTCTCTTTTATATATCGCATCTGCTGAAATACTGGTTATTTTAACAGGAGAATCTTTAGCTTCAAATAAAAATAACTCTTTTCCACTATCTCTATATTTTTTTTCACAAGTATATCCATGTACTGTTGTAGGCATCATTAATTCCTCAACTGTTTTATATCTTGTGCCTACTGTTAAGTGGTCTAATTTACCTATTGGCATATAACAAACATCATTATCTATAATGTCTTGCATAACTCGTTCAAATTCTTCTCTAGTCGTTTCGTGAAACATTCTATCTTCTGTGGCTAACATAACATAGGGTGTCTTAGATTCATTCACGAGTGCTAACATAATGGCTGTCCAATTAAAGTCCGGCCCATCAAGATTGTTATAAAGGTTTATATTCTTTATATACTTATCATATGTTTCTTTTATTTCATCTAAAAAAGTTGTAGTTTTATAATTTACAAAGAAATCACAATCTTTAAAAACACTACCAAATGATGGTATCCCTTTATAAGATTTTTGATGTTCTAATCGTTTTCTGCCTCTCTCATCGTCAAATAAAATATGACATTGTACTACACTAAGATATTTTTCAAGCATTTGTAATCTCTAACAATCTATCCACAATACTTTTTTTAATTTTATCATCAATATTTGGTGCAATAGATTTAAATTCTTCATCAGAAAAAACATAGTGTCCACAAATTTTAATTAATTCTTTTTTATTATTTTCAGGTACAAAATCTTTACTAACCCACTTCTCCCATCTCTTTGAATCATAACAAATTTTATAATAATCTTCTATATCATTACCCATCTCTTCTAAGTAAGATAATGTTTCTAACTGACCAAATTGTGGTGCGATGTTTATTGCATCCATTCCTAAATCAAATCTTAATTTATATTCATCAACAGATAAGTAATCACCATTGTGTTCTTTACTCTTCTTACCAAATTTATTACAAACCTTAATCATATCAGAAAATCTTTCTTCAGCAAATTCACAAGTATTCTTAGAATTACCCAAATCTAATCCAACACCAGATTGTACAACTGCGTATACTATATTTTCAAATATGTTTGGATTTAATTTTTTCTCCAACGATGACAATAATTTTTCTAATTCATCAACTTCAAATCTTTTTATAGATTCTTCTGTACCAACTTCAAATTTAACCTTTTTATTACCAACTTCATAGTATATAAAATTCATACAATCAATAGTATTTTGCAATCCTAAATCAAAATCTTGGTGTGCTTTCCAGGGGTCAACATGGATAATATCAAAATAATTTGCATCAAATAAAAATGATGTTAGTCCATTGTCTTGTTTATGACCTTGGCCTTCTCCACCGTGATCCCGTTGTATTACAACTCTGTTATTTACATACTCAGAAAATTGTTTAGTTGTCCAATTATTTACATAACCACCATTAAAATCAACTTGCCTTCTTGATGGTATAAACCCAACAATTGGATTATCTAATTCTATAACAGAATCAACAACGTTTTTACTCATAGGCCCTATGTAAAATTTTATATCATTCATAAAGGAAACTCCAATCCCGTGTAAAGTTTAAATTGATGAGAAGCTTGAATACTAGCAAGTTCTCTACCTGTTTTAGTTGTTACTATACAATCTATAAATTGACTCGTATTAACTTGTATGTTATCTACTGGAGTGCAATTATAAACTATAGTATTTGTACCAATACCTGATATAATATCCCAATTTTCTCTTGTCACCAAAGTATAATCATAACCCAATGATTTAGCTGCCCGTTGTACAGCTTTAGAGTAACCACCATTTCCTAAGATATATAAATCTAACCCTAAACTCTTATCTAAAAAAGTTCTAGCGGCTAAATAATCTGTATTATATGCAGTTAATATACCATTTTCATTAAGAACAGTATTTGCAGCTCCTATTTCTGTTACATTGTCATCACATTCATCAACAAAGTTGAGTACTTGTGTTTTGTACGGCATTGTAATAGCAAAACCCTTTATATTTAAAGTTTTTACTGCGTTTACAGCTTCCTCTATATTACTTACTGAAAATGATTTATATATTTTATTTAAACCATAATAGTAAAAGGAAGTGTTCATCATTTGACAGCCAGTATTACCAGATGTTTCAGCAAATGAACAATATATTTCTGTATCTTTATTTATCCATTGATTCACTTAAAACCCTCTTTGCTAATTGACCAGCACTTAAACCATATTTTTCATATAAATCTTTAGGTGGTGCTGATTCAGGAAATACATCATTTAATCCAATTCTAACAAGTTTTTTAGGACATTCATCAGTTAGTACCTCTGATACCGCTGACCCTAATCCTCCAACTATTGAATGGTCTTCAATTGTAAATAAGTATTTACTTTGTTTAGCAGATTCAATAATAATTTCCCTGTCTATTGGTTTTACTGTTGGTAGGTTTACAACTCTAACATTATGTGATGAATTGTTTTGTATTAAATTACTAGCTTCAACTACATCACCTAAAATACAGCCTGTAGAAAATAAAGTTATATCATACATATCGTGTGTTTGTTTTACAATTTGTCCTTTACCAAACTCAAAAGGCATTTCAATATCTTCTACTGGTTGTCTACCCAATCTTAAATAATATGGTGAATCTAACTCTGTTTCACATAAATATTTAATTACTTTTATTGCTTCAGAATATGATGCTGGATTTAAAATATTCATATTTGGTAGAGCTCTCATAATACTAACATCTTCTAATGCCATCTGAGTTACACCATCTTTACCAATGGCCATACCAACGTGAGTTCCAACTAAAACAACAGGACGTTTTGAATACGCCAAACTACATCTTATTTGGTCATACCTACCTGTTAAAAACGAACCAAATGAAGCTAAGAATACTTTGTAACCATACTCTGATATACCTGAAGCAACCCCAATCATATTTGATTCTGCTATACCCATTTGGAAAAATCTATCTGGATGTGATTCTTTAAAACTAGCTATCTTAGTAGCTTTACCTAAATCTGCATCTAAAGCAACAATGTTATCGTATTTATCACCCATCAACGGTAATTGATATCCAAATGCATCTCTTGTAGCCTTCATATTAAACTCCTAACTCTTTCATTGCAATTTCATATTCTTTATCTGTAGGTACTTTACAATGCCAATCAGGGTGTTCCATAAAAGAAACTCCCTTTCCTTTTATAGTATCTAAAATAATACATAAAGGTTTATCACCGTCCATATCATTAAATGAATCTCTGATAGATTTCATATCGTGACCATCAACCATTTTTGTATCCCAACCAAATGATGATATTCTTTCTTGTAAGTTATCATACATAATACTAACTTCTCCAGTATATCCATCATTTTGTCCTTTATTCCAATCTATAATACAAATCATATTTTTCATACCAGTCTTCGGATAATACATCAACCCTTCCCAAACTTGACCCTCTTGAAGTTCACCATCACCTAATACACAATATATTGTTCCAGATTCATTTCTTAGTTTCTTACCAAGTGAGTGTCCAATTGCAATACTCAACCCTTGTCCTAATGAACCTGTTGTAGCATCTAAAATAGGTAATCTTTCTTTATCAGGATGTCCTTGTAGTGGTGAATCTATCTCTCTAAACAAATCTAACTCTTCATCTGTTATCTCACCCATTTCGTGTAATGCTGCATATATAATAGGAACTGCGTGTCCTTTAGATAGGATTAACTTGTCTATACCACCAATATCATAATCTTCATACAAAACACTTGTTAATTCTGCTATTGAAAAAGCACCACCAATGTGACCTGATTGTTTTGCTCGAACCATATCTATGACTTTTTTTCTTAATACATTTGGATTAATTTTCATTATGGACTTTCTCTTTTAGTAATCCCACAGAAATATGAGTTATCTTTGATAATATATCTTCAAAATGAAAATTATTATTATTACCACCAGTTTGGCCAGGAAAATCTGAAGTTCCTTCAAGTGATATAGTTAAATCTGCAAAATCATTACAGTTGTTTACAGAATTTCTTGTAACCAATATGGTTTTCATTCCTTTACCTTTAGCAACTCTAAACGCTTCTAATACGTTCTTTGAATTACCTGAACCAGACATACCAAAAACAACATCACCCTTAACACCTTGATACTTTAATTGTTCACTAAATATAAATCTAAAACCCAAATCATTACCAACACCAGTTATTGTTGCTTGGTCACTGCATAAACTAACACATTTAAAATTGTTTCGTGGGATAGTTTGAGCACCTTTATCTTCTGATACAAATGGATGCATATTCATATCCACCACTAAGTTCTGCACTGAAGCTACGTTACCACCATTACCACAAGCAAATACTGTTTGTTCGTTTTCATATGCTTCAAACATCATATCAACAAACTCTACTATTTTATCTGTTGGTATTGTATCGAATACATTTGAAGATTCTGTTTTATATAACTCTATGAGTTTTTGTTTATCCATTGTTATTTTCCTTAATTAAAAATTTTGCTAATAAATATTTTCCGTATAAAAATAAAAAATTACCATATCTACCTTCTTTAAAATTGTCATATAATGTACAGGTATTAAAATACTGAAGTATTCCTAGCAACTCTACATTATTCCAATCGTATTTATTCTTATTACAAAAATCTTGAAATGTATTCATAAAATATACTAAATTACTTTTAGCGTAAAAGTTAAAGTTTGCAACATTTCCACTAATAGTATAATCAAACATATCCTTTAACATACTCTGGCCATTAATCATAGTTGCGTGATACATCTTTGCTAAATCATAATAAACATCACCAACCTCTAAACTATCACCAAAACTTTGTCTCCAATCAATCAATACAAATTTATTATTGTCTTCATCATATAGTATGTTTTCTGGTTGCCAATCACCGTGAAAATAAGATGGAATAACATTATCATAAAATCTATTCCAATCTATTTTACTTAACATAACGTCTATTGGTTCTACTTCAATACCATTGATTCTAATAATTTTATCTAAACTATCTTGTGATAACTTACTGATTCTGCTTAAAGTTTTTTCTTCATACATTTTAACACAATCTTTTATAAGAAGATTCTTATCAATATCTTGCTTTACAAATAAATTTGTTTGACAATGATCTAAAAACTGGGTAATTATTGATTCATCAGTAATATTTGAAAGTAATTGACCATTTATGTAATCATAAGAATACATATTATCATTTAGTTGAGTTACTTTTGGACAATTACCATTTAAGTATTTAGTTCTTTTAACTCTCAAATCAACAATATCTTTATTGTTAAAATACTTTACAACTTTACCATTATCTATAAATAAAACCTCATCACTTTTATTAGCAACAACCTCATTCGGAAAGTCTTTTCTAACTTCTTCATAAGATTTATTGTTTCCAGTATCGTACCATTTTAATTCTAATAATTTAATATGACCCATACCACTAAATCCGTGAGTAACCTGATATTCATCTTTTATTATTTTGTGTTCTTCTAATGATTTAAAGTAATCTTCATAATCGTATATTCCTGCCATTCCAATAAATGCTGTATCACCTGTTCCATAGTATAATTTATTTAAATACTTACTACCATCTACTAAACAATAGTTTATAGATTCTTCTAAATTTACAGTAGAAACACCCATCCAATTTTCATTTACACCCATCAAATCAATATCATCACCTATTATGGTATCTACTGAAGTGAATATAAATGGTTCTTGTAAATGTAATTTACAACACAATAGACTATAACCAGGGCCTGAACCTTCACCATCGTAATTATCAACATCTACATAAGTGATATTTCTATCACTATGCACTTCATCGACATAACTTTTTATTTGTTCAGATTTATAACCAACTGCTATAACTATTTCAACACTTTTATCAAACTTTTCAATTATATGTGATATTGTTGGTTTATTTTCTATAGGAAGTAATGCTTTATGTAAACCATCAACATTATTATTTCTAGTTCCCCTTCCAGCAGAAAATATACAAAGTTTATTCATTAATTACTTTCGTGTTCACCATCTATCTTACCACTACCTCTATCATTGTCATCTTCAAATCTAATACAATCATTTAAGTGAGCAGTAGAACACTCTAACATAGTTAAATCTTCTGTAGCAATTACTCTATGTTTAGTTTTCAATGGAACACAAAAACCAGTTCCAGATTTATATTTTCTTGATTCCATCTCACCATCTGAATTTTGTAATAAAACCTCAGCTTCACCTTTAATCACATAATTAGTTTCAACTTTCTTTTCGTGCCATTGTAAACTACTTTTATTTCCAGCTTTTATGTGGATTAATTTATAAGCATAGTGTTCATTAAGTTCTAACCAAAGTTCGTGACCCCAAGGCTTTTCAACTCTATAAGAACTAATATCTAACTGATGAGATTTATTCTCATCAATTTTATCCTTGTACTCTTCAAGGGCTTCTCTTATCCAATCATCTTTTATGTGTTCATATTTTGACATCTTCGACTCCTTTGTCTCTTTTTAAATTAATTGCAATTGCAGTATCACCTTCTCTATCTGGCTTTAAATCATTTATTAAAACTCTAGCACCACCACCGATACCCATCAGAAGTTTATCATATAATATACCAGCTTTTCTTAACTGTTTTTCAGTAGATTTTCTCAAACCTTCTTTTCTGCCAGTTGTTAGTATAATCATATGACCTAACTTATCCCATTCCCATAGTTTTTTTAATGTGCCTGGTAATGGTGTCATAACACTATCAAAATCATATTCACCATTCTTGGTGTTTGTATATGGATATTCACATAGTGTTCCATCTATATCACAGAATATTGTTTTTGGTTTATTATTCATAACTTACATAACCCTTTAATATATATATTATTCATTTTTGTTAAAACTTAATTTATTTTATAGAATTAAAAATCTTGTTTGTGTGTTCTAAAAACTTTTCTTCTGAGTAATATTTTACATAGTTTTCTTTAGTAGATTCACTACACTCATCATAAAAATCTTTATCTTTTAATTTACGAGCTATTTCTTTAGCTCTAATCACATCACCAAGTTCGACAGTTGTTTTTGGGTGTAATATTTTTTGTGTATTAGAATTAGAATATGCTATACAAGGTATTCCGTGATAACTACAATTCAAATTAAATGTTCCAGCCGCTGCAGTACCTAATTGTACACCGATATGATATTGACTCAATGTATTTATCCATTCACTCCAATACATCCAAGGCAGGTGTTTAAATAAATTTTTTTCCTCTGGTTTCATTCTACCAGTTGTTATAGATGTTATGTCATCTGTTATCTCTGAAGCTACCTGATATGAATCAAACCCACCATAGTCTCGTACCCAATTACCACCAATTATAACACCAGTACTTGATTCAGGCCTTGGTTTAATAGTATCTGTAATCATAACAGTAGGTAATAACTCAGTTCTTACATTTGTTAGACCATTGTAGTATTTTGAATCTACATCATTATGACAGAAAATTAAATCCATTTCTACTAAGAAATTAAAATACCAAATTTGTTCTGCGATGTCACTATCTTGCCAGTAATTATAATAACTTTCTTGCATTACAGTTACTTTCTTACAAACTCTTTTATACTCATTTAATAAGGGAAAGTTAATTAATGGTTTTCTTTTTTTAGGTATTATCATTACACCAACATCGTAAGTATTTGATGGTACTGAACTAATCTTGGGTATTGGGTGGTGAGTAGCATCAAGTGCACAAACCCACGCGACATCCGTTCTCATATTAGGATGATTACGTGGTACTTTACCCTCATAACCTGCTTCTGAAAAGAATCCTATTTTCATTAAAAAACACTCCTTAAAGGTAATGATTCAAAACCATTTAAAGACCACAAATGATGATTATATCTAATGCCTGAATTAAAAGCTTGATAAGTTTCATTAGGGTTTACCATATTACGAGGAAGTATTTCTGCATCTTCTGTAAATGTTTCTTTCAGGCTATCTCTAACCTTATGATTACCCCAATTTAAAGTCCAAGCTCTTTTTCCATTAATATAATGACCCCAAGATTTTTCAGGAAGAATCATACTCAAATTTAATACTAAATTTAAACAATTTATATCAACAACTCCAATTTTATTTAAGTATTGGTGTGTTCTATTACTATGTGTATGAATACATTTTCCAAAATGGAATCCACCCCAATACACCTCATCTAACTCATTTGCCATAATTGATCTACCAAGACTATCTGAACCTACTATTGAATCTCCTTTTCTCATTTTAACTTGAGAAACATCAATATTTTTTAAAAAATTATCTGTTTTAGTTCCAAGACTATGTATAATAGTTGTTCCTTTATCTCTTTCATAATCACAAACATAGGTTAAAAACTTACTAAAGTTTATTACATTTTCTTTAACTTCATCTGACCATTTTGGTACTGGGTCTAAACCAAATGAATCTACTATCTTTGTATCTGTATACCAAGCATCAACAATAACTAATCCTATTTTCATATCTGAAAACTCTCTACTATTCTATATGATTCTACCAAGTCTAATCCCTTTTTGCTACATAAAAAGTTATGATGGAAACTATCTATTGTTTTACTATTAAAGTATGGTGCTTTTTGTTGTGATTTAAATAACTTTAAAACATCCTTTTTTTTATTGTAATCTTCTTGACTTAAATTAATAAAGTAATTTGGTATCCAATGATTTAAAGTACTGGGTGTTCTATATTCAATAAGTGTTATTGGACTTCTTCTACACAAAGCTGGCCCAAGATTATTTATTTTTCTATGTTCAAAATGACTATCAAATTGTGGTGTTGTAACTATTGCAGTAATAGATTTATCCATAATAGTTGTTTCAATAAAGTTTACCATAGCATCTTCTGCCTGTTCTTTTACAAAACCACTACCAAAGAAACCATCTACGTTATCAAAACAATCCCAAATACTTATATTTTCTTTATTTCTATTTACACTGCTTGTTTTATCAAAATCACCACCACTACTCATAACCACAACGGTAAAATTTGTATTCCAACATTTTTGAAATGTTCCAGACATCCCATACTCTATGTCATCTGGATGTGCACCAATACACAATACGTTTTTATTATTTAAAAATTTCATATAGACCTGAACAATTCACCTGTATAAATTTTTATACCTCTTCTCCGTAAATAATCTCTTAAATCTTCTGCAACATCATTCATATGACCTTGAATATTTCGTTCTTCTATATTATAAATAGTTTCATCGTATCCTTGATTCAAAAATATTTTTTCACTTTCATATCTGATTTTTATTGTACGAGTTATACCTTTCATTTCACACAATACGAGCCAATCTTTAATTATACCCTCTACAATATTTGTCTTTTCACCTTGACTTAACTCTTTAGGATATACATTTTCTTTTATTACCTTACACGGTGAACCAGCTGCAAAACACCCATCTGGTAAACTTCTATTGATGATTGAATTGATTCCTATAACTACATCATTACCAATAGTTACGTTTGGTAATACAACACTTCTAGCAGGTAACCAAACATTACTACCAATCTTAACTGGCCCGAAATCTGAAGGGAATCCTTGTAAAACATCCAACCAAGCTCCGTGTGTCCAAATCATAACGTCACCACCAATACCTGTGTCATCACCTATCTCTACCTCTTCAGATGGATTTATTACTGTTCCTTCAAATATACCAACGTGTTTACCAATCTTAACTCTTGAGTTGGGGCCGTAACAACCACCTCTACCAATCTCACATCGTTCTGTCATATAAAAATATTCACCAGCTTCAAATGATGTACAATTTATTTTAATATCTTTTGTTAATACAGAATTATCACCGATATGTATTTTTTCTGGACAACGTATTTCTACGTTATCTCCTATAACTACATTTTTACCAATCTGTATATCGTTGCTTTCTATTATAGCATTTTTACTTATCATTTAAAAACCTTTTTTCTCTCCCCTTGAAAATGGAAAATTATTCTTAACAAAGTAATTATCAATCACAGACTTATAATTACTATTTTTTAATTTAGGTGATAACCACAAGAACTCTTGTACCAAATCTTTATCTAAAAATGGATACCTAGCTTCAATTCCATGTAATCCAGCAACATACTCCTCTTTAGCAATATACGATTCCATAGAACTATAATAAAAACTTGGCCAAGGAAATATGGTGGATAAATCATCAGGAAACAAACCACCAAAATTACTATGTTGTGTCTTCTTCACACCACCAAAGCCATAGTCTGAAAATATTTCATCTGCTCCCATCCCTGTTAAATATAATCTATTGCCATCTTCTTTGGCTGTATTACATACTAAGGACATCCAAGATGCTGCCTTGTCATCTATAAGTCTTCTATCATACTCGTTATAATTACTATTGGAACAACGGATGGTATAATTAAATTGTTCAGTTCCACCCTCTATAAAGTTTCTATGTTTTATTCTTGTGTCTTCATCTTTAAAAAAGTTTTGATAACTACTATTTTTAGAACTTGATATTAAATCTTGTCTACTCTCTATGATAGATGTATTTTCGTGAACTATAACAGGTGTTAAAACACTATATGCTTTAAATGGTATATTTTGATTTAACAATTCACAACTAATTGCACCACTATCGTATCCTGAACTTAAACCTATGAAAACATTTTGTGTAGTATCTGTTGTTCTTTTGTGTATAGAGTTTTTAAACGACTCATTCCAATCATCGAATGAGTTTTTGTGTTGATTTAAATCAAATTCACATATAGTAAACTCATTAATTAATTTAGAATCTGATATCTTAAATACCATTGCAGTGTTTGGTTTTGCCTTTTTTATATCATTGTGTTTAATTTTTTCTAATGGTGTTCTATAAGTAGAACATCCAAAATCACCATCGTAGTTTGAATAAAATAATGGTTTTGTTTTGAATGGGTCTGTAGCCATTAGTATTAAATCTGAATTAAAGTCTAATAAAAGTATCGCGTACTCACCATCTAATTTTTTTACAAAATCTACACCATACTCTTTATACAAATCTATAATACAATATCCGTCACTCTTATAATCACCAAAATCTTTATAATTATAAATCTCTCCATTGTAAAGACAAACAATACCATCATCAACAAATGGTTGAGATGTTATTTCACCAGTCATACTTAATAAGTTATGTAAAAATGTAAAGTTATTACTTTCATCCTCTATTATAGTAGTATCATCAGGCCCTCTAAACTTTAGGTACTTGTTGACATCATCATAATCTGATATTTCTTTACTCGTACATAATATACTACACATACAATTCCTTATAAGTTCTCTCTATCCAATAGTTAGCGTCTCTACCCATTTGATTTTGTGGTATAGCATTGAAATGGTATATCCAACCATTTTTTAAGAAGTGTAATTCATCTGACCACCATTGTTGTTGATGATAATATAATAAATTCTTTCTTGATAAATCTTGTAAGTTATAACACCCTGGTAAAATATTCATTTCAAGATTGTTTTCTTCTCTATAAAAATTGATACAGGTTTGGTCACAAGAGTTCCACTTACCAAAAACTTGTAACAACTCAGCTGAATTAGAATTGTACCATTCAATTAAACCATCTAAATATTCTTTATGTGATTCATTAAAAATCTGTAATCCACCATTTATATAACGCCAAGTATCAAATCTGTCTTTATTAAAAAACTTTACTCCATATTGAGATATACTTTTATTTACCCACTCATAGTCACCATCATTCATAACTGCACTATATTTACCATCAGTTTCTTCAAATATATTAGGACACTCTGGATGAACTATTGTATCAGCGTCAGCTATTAAAACCTGATTGTATTTAACATTATCATTTTCTAAAAGTTTTAATGCATAATATCTTTGCCATACTATTGGTATTTGAGTGGTGGGTGCTAATAACTCTTCAAGTAAAACTAATTGTGCATCATTATTTTTACAAAAGTGTTTCCAACTATCCAACGAATACTCATATGATTTGTTTCTACCATTACCCAAATCTATACTTGGTATAAAAACTATATTCTTACTCATTAATATACTCAATTCCCCATTGTTCTAAAGATAACTTATTGAATGGATATCCCATATAATTTCTCATTTGAAAAAATGTTCGTATACCATCCCAATCTGATTTATCTCTATCAGTATGTTTGTTTTTCCTACTAAAATAAAATCTTGGTTCTAAAAAGTTATAACCATTTACTGTAAAACTATAATTTTTAATTAAATCATCATCACCTTGTGCATCAAATATTCTAAACTTACCTCTGTTTTCTGCAAATATCTCCACATTATTTAATGTAATCATATCTTTAGTTTCATTAAATAATTGTTTTCTAGCTTCTGAAGATATGATTATATCAATATCATCGTTTTGTCTAATATCCATTAAAGCTAATAT
>Ga0308010_1000609_pt1 | contig 22098 bp, 22 predicted proteins | sample Neamet129_FD_202368 | JGI IMG/M metagenome (GOLD analysis project Ga0308010, IMG submission 202368) | Marine microbial communities from water near the shore, Antarctic Ocean - #129 | ecosystem: Environmental > Aquatic > Marine > Unclassified | place: Southern Ocean | collected 2014-07-24 | reverse complement strand
AATATTCTTTTCATAACATCCCTCCTCAAGGATAGTGTTTCTCAGATAAGGAAAATAGCTTAATACAGAACCAATACGCAACGATATGCTTAAATATAAATTGAGACTTGTTTTTTAGAATGGTTCCCTATTAGGATTGATAGTTAAAATGCATAAGATATTCATTTAAATAGGAGTTTATAATGAGCAGTTTAAATTCATCGATCAAAGAAAATCCATACCAGTTTTATGGATTAATCATTTTAAGAGTTCTAATTGGCTGGCATTTTCTATATGAAGGAATATCTAAATTAATAAATCCATATTGGTCATCAGCCGCTTATCTTTTAGATTCAAAATGGATCTTTTCAGGATTAGCAAAAACTATAGTTTCAAACCCTACCTTTCTAACAATTTCTGACTATGCTAATATGTGGGGCCTAACAATCGTTGGCGCATCACTACTTCTTGGATTATTTAGTAAATATGGATCATTAATAGGTATGGGGTTTGTTCTGTCATATTATTTATTTGCACCACCTCTATTAGGACTAGAATATGGAAAGCCTAATGAAGGAAGTTATCTAATAGTAAATAAAAATTTAATAGAAGCTTGTGCTTTATGGGTTTTATATGCTTTTCCTACCAGCCAAATTATTGGTTTAGATCGTTTCTTTTTAAATAATGAGAATAGTTAAGGAGTAAGAAATGAGAAATACACCAAAAGAAAAAAATAATACAAATCTAGAGCGTAGAGACCTTCTTAGAGGATTAGCCACGGTTCCTGTTGCGGGTGTTTTTCTTGTAAATCTATGGCGTAAAATGAGTCGAGATAAAGCTAAAAAAGCTAACTTATTATCAAATCTTATTAAGAAAAAATCACCACCTGCTGTAATTAAGACGAGATCAAATAGTCGTCACCTTAATATTGGAATTATTGGCTACGGTGGAAGAGGTAGCCATTTAGTAAGAGGTGCAGGCTTTGCAACAAAAGGTTGGACAGATACAGCTTCTGAGAATGCTCGCAAAAATAAATTAGATAAACAATTTGAAACTTTTATGAGCCAAGAAGATCTTAATTGCTCTTTAGTTGGAGTATGTGATGTTTTTGATGTTAATGCCGAGCTTGGACTTAATGCATCACAGAATGAAGTTGGACCTGGAGGTAAAGCAAAAGGAACGGCAACGCGGTACCGTCATTATAAAGATCTCTTAGCAAACGATGATATTGATGCTGTGATTATAGCAACACCAGATCACTGGCATTCACGTATATCTATTGATGCGGCTAAAGTGGGAAAACATGTTTATTGCGAAAAAGGTATGACCAGAACTTTTGAAGAAGCAATCGATGTTTATGATACAGTCAAAGAAACAGGTATAACTTTCCAGCTTGGTCATCAAAATCGTCAAGTTGAAGCAAACCAAAAGGCTAAAGAGATAATTGACCAAGGTCTTCTTGGGCCAATTAATTTGGTTGAAATAACAACGAACAGAAACTCTCCTTGGGGAGCATGGGTCTGGGGTATACACCCTAAAGGTAATGCAAAAACTATTGATTGGGATACTTTCCAAGAACCTTCGCCAAATAAGATTCCATTTGGTGAAGAAGCTTTAAAACGTTTCTTCAGATGGCGCTGTTGGTATGATTACGGAACAGGGTTATCAGGAGACTTACTATCTCATGACTTTGATGCTATGAATCAAATAATGGATATCGGTATACCAAAATATGCCTCTTCTACTGGTGGCGTATATTTTTATAAAGATGGTCGCGATGTGCCCGATGTCTGGAATGCAACATTTGAATATCCTGATAAAGACCTCACCCTTTTATATAGTGCAAGTTTATCAAGTAATAACCCCCGAGGTAATAGAATAATGGGCCATGATGCCACAATGCAAATGGGTGGCCAAAGTGGAGGTGGATCAATTCATGGTTTTGCAGTTACCGCTGACTCCGAATCAACCCAATATAAAGATCGATTGCAAAATGGAATGATCAATCCAAACTATCCAATCTTTACCTATTCTCCAGGATCAAAAGAAATTGATGGTGTTACATCAGCAACCTCTCGTTATTTTGCAAATAAAGGACTCCTTTATACTTATCGCGCAGGAAAACGCGTTGACCCAACTCATCTACATGTTAAAGATTGGCTTGATTCTATTCGTGATGGTTCTATGCCTAAATGCAATATTGAAGTCGCTTTCCATGAGGCAGTTGCTTGTGCTATGGCTACAGAGTCATATTTTACTGGGCGCCGAATAGAATGGGATCCGGTAAACCGAAAGCTAATATAAAGCTAAATATGAATAAAAATACTCGTTTAGGCACTATGATGTTCCTTCAGTATGCAATTTGGGGAGCATGGTTACCTTTAACTGCTCGTTATCTATCAGCCAGCATAAATGATGGTGGGCTTGGTTTCTCTGGTTCCGAGATAGGAATGATTCTTGGATTAGCTGGATCTATAGGTGCAATTGCAGCACCTTTTATTGCAGGTCAATTTGCAGATCGTTATTTTAGTACAGAACGTATTTTATCTTTTTTAGTGATTACTGGTGGTATCGTTAAATGGTACACCGCCTTACAAACTGATTACCAATCTTGGTTGTATTTATCCATTCTTTATAGCATTTTATACATGCCAACATTAGCCTTATCAAATTCTGTAGTATTCTCTCACATTAGTGACACCCAAAATACATTTCCAAAGATACGCGTTTGGGGTACTATTGGATGGATTGGTGCTAGTTGGGCTTTCCCAATGATATGGCTTCAACAGGATCTATCGTTTCAACTTATGCCACCATTCCTTTCTGGCAACGAAGTCCCTCAAGTTACAGCTCGACTAGCCGATGCTCTTAAGTTCTCAGGTATGATTTCTATAGCATATGGTATATTTTGCTTTATGTTGCCAAATACACCCCCTAAAGCAAATGCAGTTGAAAAACTCGCTTTTAAAAAAGCCTTTTCTTTATTCTCAAATAAATCATTTCTAGTGCTTGTTTTAGCGAGTCTTGGTGTGAGTATAATTCACCAGATCTATTTTCTTCAAACTGGACCATTCCTCTCTTCTATTGGAATTAAAGATAGTGCAATCGGGCCTGCTATGACCATTGGTCAGTTCGCAGAAATCGCGACCATGGCCTATTTAGGCTATTTTTTAAAACGTCTTGGATTCAAAAATGTAATCACAATTGGTATTCTAGCTTATTTTGCAAGATATGCAATTTTTGGTACATCGTTTTTACCCGTATGGGTTATGGTAATTAGTCAAGCCTTCCATGGGTTTTGCTTTGCTTTCTTTTTTGCTGCTGGATTTATTTATGTTGATAAACTAGCAGATGACGATGTGCGACATTCAGCCCAAACTGTATTTGGAATTATAATTTTTGGTGGTGGTCCAGTAATAGGTGGATGGTTATCCGGAAGACTGCAAGATATGAATACAATTGGCGGGATTTTTGATTATTCAAACTTTTGGTATTCTCTCGCTGCAATTGGATTAGTTACAGCTATCTTATTTTTCTCTTTCTTTAAAACTCAGATAACAAATGGTGATAAACAAATATGAGTAATAAACGGATTGGCATTGGATTTATTGGGGGAGGCTTTATCACTCAATTTCATATTCAATCATTAATATCAGTAAGAAATTGTGATGTAATTGGTGTTATGTCTAAAACTATAAGTTCTGCTGAAAAATCAGCAGCGCTTGCAAATAAAATTGGCGTGGGTAATAATGCAAAAGCTTATAAATCTATTACTGATATGATAGCTGATCCATCTATTGATGCTCTTTGGGTTTGCTCGCCTAACTTTGCTCGTGTAGAAACTTTTGAAGAGATTACCAATGCAATAAATTCAGAAAAAGGCAAATTAATTGGTATCGCATGTGAAAAGCCATTAGGTAGAAATTTTAAAGAAGCTAAAAGAGTCCTTCAACTTACACAAAGTGTAGGATTATTAGATGGATATCTAGAAAACCAGGTATTCGCGCCTTCTATAACACGTGGTAAAAAAATTATTTGGGCAAGAGGGGCAGCAACGACTGGTCGCCCCTATTTAGCTAGGGCAGCTGAAGAACATAGTGGTCCGCATATGCCTTGGTTTTGGGAAGGCGCACTTCAAGGTGGTGGAGTATTAAATGACATGATGTGTCATTCCGTTGAAGAAGCACGATTTATGCTTACAGAGCCAGGTAAACCTAGAGGTTCAATTAGACCAATAAGTATTAGTGCTCATACTGATTGCCTCAAATGGCAAAGACCTGAATATGCAAAAATATTATCTGATAATAGTAACGGAGAAACTGATTACTCAAAAAAGCCATCAGAAGATTTTGCACGATCATTAATTGAGTATCTAGATGAAGATAATAATAAACTTATAGTTGAGACTACAACGTCATGGTGCTTTGTTGGAGAAGGCCTTCGATTAAGCATGGAATTATTTGGTCCTGAATATTCAATGTTTGTAAATACACTTGATCCTGATCTAAAAGTATTTTTTAGTCGTAAAGTAACAGGCTCTGAAGGTGAAGATCTAGTAGAAAAACAAAACGCTGAATCTGGTGGTATGCCCATTGTGAGCAATGAAGCTGAAGTCTATGGTTATACTGCAGAAAATCGTCATATGGTCGAATCCTTTTTATCAGGAAAAAGACCTGAAGAAAATTTCGATGATGGCCTAGAGGTAACAAGGTTACTTATGGCTGCTTACATGAGCGCCGAACAAGGTAAAACAATTAAGTTACCAAATAAAAACATCGAAACATTTATCCCTGCTGTTGCACGTGGTGAATGGAATCCAAAAGGATGAAAAATGAAAAAACTAGTATTAATTTTAGCTTCTTTGTTAATGAGTAGCTGCTCTACCAATTTAAATTGGGCTATTCTTTTTGATGGTCAAACAGTTAACGGTCTTAGAGGTTACCACCAATCAGGGATGCCAGATTCTTGGGAAATTGTTGATGGTAGTTTAAAAACTAAACCAGATCATGGGGTAGACCTTATAAGTGAGGAAGTTTTTAAAAATTTCGAGTTAGAACTTGAATGGAAAGTACCTACTGGTGGTAATAGTGGTATATTTTATTTTGCGACTGAAGAAGGAGATTATATCTGGCAAACAGCTCCAGAAATGCAAATTTTGGATGATAAAAATACATTTGATGGAGAAAGCTCTCTTACTTCAGCTGGAGCTTTATATGCTTTGATTGCACCATCTAAATCAGTTGTAAAACCAGTGGGAGAGTTTAATCAAGTTCGAATAAAAATTGTAGACAAGAAAGTTGAACACTGGCTTAATGGGACTAAGATTGTCGAATACACTTATGGTAGTAATGAAATGTGGGCTCTTGTTGCTAAAAGTAAATTTAGTAACATGCCTCTATTTGCAAAAGCTTCCGAAGGGCATATTGGCCTTCAAGGTGATCATGGTGAGATTTGGTATCGTAATATTCGCATAAGAAAACTTTAATTTGAAACGTAGAGATTTCATTAAGACATCTGCATCATTAACTGCAGGACTAACATTGACAAGTTTAGGCAGTACTTTATTAAACGGATGTAATAATCAAATACCTTTTCAAATCTCTTTAGCAGAATGGTCTTTGCATCGTGCTTTAAATAATAAAGAAATAGACCATTTAAATTTCGCAGAAATTGCCAAAAATAATTTTGGAATTAAAGCAATTGAATATGTGAATTCTTTCTTTTTTGATCATGCAAAGGATAAAACTTATTTATTGGAAATGAAAAAACGCGCTGATGACCTTGGAGTTAAAAGTCTATTAATCATGTGTGACAATGAAGGAAATTTAGGTGAACCAAATAATACACTCCGTACTCAATCAATTGAAAATCACTATAAATGGGCTGAAGCAGCAAAGTTTTTAGGTTGTCATTCTATACGAGTCAATGCTCGTAGTTTTGGTACATATGAAGATCAAATTAACCTAGCGGCAGATGGACTTAGAAAACTAGTTGAGTTTGGCGATAGCATTGAAATTAATATAATCGTTGAAAATCATGGTGGTTTATCTTCTAATGGGAAATGGTTATCTGAAGTTATGAAAAAGGTCGACCATCCACGCGTTGGGACCTTACCTGACTTTGGGAATTTCCTTATTGAAAATAATAAATGGTATGATAGATATAAAGGTATGAAAGAACTTATGCCTTATGCCAAAGCTGTAAGCGCTAAAAGTCATGAGTTTGATAAAAAGGGTAATGAAACCAAGTCTGATTTTTATCGTATGATGAAAATTGTTTTAGAATCTGGTTATACTGGATATGTAGGAATTGAATATGAAGGGAATGTTCATAGTGAAATGGAAGGAATACATTTAACAAATAATCTATTAAAAAAAATTCAACATTCTTAATCTTAAGTATTACCAATAATTTTTTTAATTATATATTTTTTGAACCCATATTCTATTGAACTGCTTTAATGATATTATTGATTAATAAATAAGTATAACCAGATTTTTTTCTTCTGATCTCTTTTAATTCTTTTATTGCATTATTTTTAGTTTTCTTATTTTCAAGAAATTTAATTAATATATTTTGGATATTTTCATCTGGGTCATAAGGTTTTCCAACACCAAGATGAATAGGCCAATCTCTACTTTTTTCTATAAAAGTAGCCGCTATATCATTTTTTCTATTTTTTATTAATTCAGTAGCTTTTGCTAGGTGAACCCATTCATAGATTTGTCGACTTTCACGGGCCATTTCTGAAGGTAATACACGCGCTTTTTCTAAAACCTTTATTGCTTCATCAAATTGATTAGCATAAAGCAGAGATTTTGCATGCATGATCTGAACATCAAAATTATCAAAAAACTTATCATTAGTTTTAGTTGAGAGAGTCAGAGCAATATCCCATTTATCAGTGTTTTGATAATATTTTAGAGCATTTAATTGAATAGGCCATGAATCTGTTGAATAAAAAATAGAAAGATCTAAATCTTTTGATATAGAAATTGCTTCTTCCTTCAAATATTCTTTTAATGATGCACGAGAGGCATAGAATACTCCATTTTTTGGGATATCTTCTAAAGATTTCATTATTATTAATGCTTCATTATCACGATCTTTAGCCCAATAATTCAATCCTAGATAATATTCCCATTTCCAGTTATTACTATTCAAAGTAGCCCATTTAAGCACGTTAATGGTTTCTCTTCTGTATGGAAAGACAAAATCTGGAGGTAATGATTCTACTTTATCTAATATTGATACGTCTTTACTTATATATGATAGCCATGCTTGACTAATCGGATTCTTTTTTGATATTCTTTGAAGAAGCTCAATTGCTTCATCATTTAAACCTCTATTGAAGTAAGAGATGGCGATTTCTAAATGAGTTTGGTCTGAAAATTCATTCTTTATTAAAGAATGATAGGAGTTCCAATTTAATTTAGTTTTATTTAAATAATAAGATTCTAAGTTCGCAAAATGATGCAAAGGATCCATTATAAGTAGACTCTTTATCCATTTTTTTGTTGAATTAATTTTTCCAGATTTTCTATTAGCCAATACTAATACCTGAAGAGCATTCATATTGAATCGATTGAAATCTAAGGCTTTTGTAGCATATTCAATGGCTAGATTCCATTCTTTATTAATTAAGTATATCTCAGCCATTTGGTTTAAAGCTGCAGATCTAAAACCTATTGAACGTGAAGCCCAACCAAAAGCTTCTAAAGCATCATTATTTTTTCCTAATCCTCTGTATAAATTTCCAGCTAAAAAATTAACCTCAGCATCATAACCATTTATAGCTAAATTTTTTCGAACAGCAATTAATCCGAGCTCATATAATCCCATCCGAAAATATATATCAGCCATTGCTTTATTTGCATTTAAATGATTGGGCTCTTTTGCTAAAATATCTTTAAATAACTTTTGTGCTTCTGCATATCGACGTTCTTTGAGCAGTTCATACCCTTCTAAGTATTGAGACTCAAGTTTTGGTAACGAAGTAAGTACTGCTTGATCAATTTCAAATGAACGATCAAACTCTATCGCCTTAGGGTCAGATCTATAATGAAGATCAAGTTCTTGAACAATGACTTCAAATGATTTCGAAGGCTTTTGGATAGAGAATGAATGGAGTTTCATTGGTATAAAATTCAATGACTCACTCATTAATATTTGGTTATCAGAAATAATTTTTAAAGTACCCACCTTATTAATGAATGAATGGAGCTTAATTTCTATATTTTCGTTAATCTCTACATTCATCACTCCATTATTAGAAGCTTCCTTTATCCCTTCCGTGCCTTTTACCGGGAACCAAGATTCAATCCATCGATCTGTGCCATTTACTTCAAACCCTGCTTTCCTAACTGGATTCCTATTCGACCCAGGAGAATACTGTACCCATTGCCTTCCTGCTTGGAACTCAACATACTGTCCATCAGTATCTGTCAAATGATCTTCCCAAATGCCTCCTTCTTCAGATAGTGCCCATAACCAAAGTTTTTGACCTGGCATTTCATCATGCTTTGCCCAATGTCCAAAACCATATCCATTTTTATGATAGTAACCTCCGAAAAAATTTTTCCACTGACCAACAACATGATAAGACTTATGTCCTTCAAATTGATTATTGTCATAAAAAGTAAGATTCCGTCCCTTCTCATCAACTGGCCAAGATTTAACCTCACCACTATGTTTTAAATATTTATTACCAGGAAAAACCATTTCTAAATCATTTTGAGCAAAAGCTGCCGCAGTCATCCAATTATAATAGGCTTGAACGGATGGTGTTGGATTATACCACAGAGCTTTAGTTTGAAAATTAGAGCGCCCTTTTTCTAGCTTAATCTCAACTCTCCATTGAGTTCGTGAAGGCAGATCCATTCCTCCAACAAAAGTAGATACACTACCATCGGAGTTTATTTTAGTAATATAATCAACGGGAGTAGCCGTGGCTGGCGTATGTCCAATAACTCCAAAGTTGAACTCAATTCCTCCAGAGGTCCAGGGACCTCGTAAAGAGATGTTTCTAAATTTCATTACTTCATTGCGATAAATAAATTCTTCCCCATTAGATTTATCTATAGCTCCCCAGACTTTACCTCCCACTTGGGGCAACACATAAACTTCTATATGTTCATTTTCCATTTTAATTATTTTCCAATCTTGAGGAACACCTTCATGACTATATCCAACAAAAGAATGATAAGGATATAAACGTCTATCTTTTGAAAGAATAGGAATAGGATTCGGAACTGAAAATGGATAAGTCTTTAAACTTTTATTTTCCTCAATAATTCTAGGACCCCTCTCTGAACAGCCAATAATAAATATTATTAATAATAGAAGTTTGGCCTTATAATTCAATTCTATTCTCCTATATGTGTAATAGTAAGTCTTGGTGATTTGCCGTACCATTCAATCTTGAATAAATCACCATACTGTTCATCTTCAATTTCAATTTCTTGTTCAATACCAAATAATTTTAACAAGTTAGGAATAGTATTAGAGTGACCTGAAATAATTGCAGTTTTATTACAAAGGCTAAGTGCTTTTTCAACCTGCCCTTCAGGGTCATTTGCAGTAAGAATTTCTATATCGACATTCCACTCTTCAGCTAGAGCATATACCGTTTGTTGAGTTCTCTTAAATTCACTTGAGAAGATTGAACCATTTTGAATCAATCTTAATGAATCAGCTAAAGCTTCTGCTCTGTAAAAACCATCTTTAGTTAATTCGGGGTTTTTTTCACCTTTTATTTTCTGCTTTTCAGCGTGTCTAAATAGATATATGACATCAGGATAACACTGAAAATCTTCAACAGAATAGGCTGATTTTAATGGTATGCAACCTTGTATTATAGAAATAGCTATAATTATAAATAATTGGACCTGTTTCATAACTTAATTTAACCGACTAAGTATTAAAAAGAAATATGCCAAAAATAGTTTTCCATAACTACTTTTAAACCTACTACAATGTATAATAAAATACTAAACTACCTAATTCTTTTTCTTATCCTAATTATTTCAGGTTGCAGTAACAATCAAGATTATAATCAAGAAATAGAAAGATTCAGATTAAAACGAATTAATTATTTAAAGTCTCGAGAAGGATATTTAAATCTTGCCGGACTTCATTGGATATTCAATGGCAGTTACAGTTTAGGTTCATTTAAAGATAATAAACTACTATTTCCAATAGGATTTCCATCTAATTTTGGCGAAATAAATATTACCGATGATTCTATTAAGTTTACTTTTGAAATACCTATTTTAATTGATAGTGCTAAAACTTTAAAATCATATAATTTTGCTAAAAATGATTTAGATCATAATTTTTCATGGAAATCATTTCAATGGTTAATAATAAAACGTGGAGAAATATATGCTCTAAGAATTAAAGACTTTAATAACTCTTTAATAAATGAAATAAATGAAATCCCTTCATTCTCTATTGATCCTTCTTGGCAAATAAATGGTATTTTCAAACCATATTTAGAAAAACAAGACCGTACAATTTCTAATATTTGGGGACATGCTGTTGAACAGCCAACTGCTGGGATAGTTACGTTTAAATATGAAGGTCAAATATTTGAACTAGAATCAAATATTGAAAGCGGTAAACTTGCTGTGATATTTAAAGATAAAACCACTGGTAATGAAACTTATTCAGGAGGAAGACAAGTATACTTAAGTGAACCTGGAGATGATGGAAAAGTTATTTTAGACTTCAATAAGTCTTTTAATTTCCCCTGTGCTTTTAATGATTATACAACCTGCCCTGTCCCTCCAGAGAGGAATCACCTTCCATTCTTAATAATGGCTGGTGAAAAACGCTATAAAAAGAAATAAATCTAATTAATTTTTGATTTAACTAATTTCACTAAACCTCCAAGGGTCTTTTCTTGATTAATTTGATTTTTAGTAATAAATATTGAAAAGTCACCATCACTCTCCAACCAAATAGCAGGAAGCTTGTTTTTATTAGATTTAATCAAATCTAAATAGTTATCATCATTTTTATATATAAATTTTATTGATATTGATAATGAATTAATAAAATCTTCCCACTCTTCAATCATACCAAGATTATCATATGTTAATGAACATAAATTACAAGAATACGTTTCAGGAAATATAATTTTATGTAAGTAGTCAACGGCACCATTTATTAAACCACCCTTCGCATTATAAATAAAAATTAACTTTTTATTTTTATTCACTTACAATTAATAAATTTTCTAAAAAACTTAAAAGGTCTAATGGCGCTCTAAAAAGTAAATCAGGGGAGAATTTTGATAGTTTTATCTCATCGCTTAAGCCCCATAAAACACCAATGGAATTCATACTTGAATTTCTGGCAGTTTCAATATCAAAACCAGAATCACCCACAAAATAAGATTGTTTAGGATTCACATTAAACTGTTCTAAAACATAGTTTGCACTTTTTGGATCAGGTTTTAATGGATATTTTTCCCCGGAGCCAATTATAATATTTATATGTTCTGGAAAAAATTTATTAACACATTCAACTGTGAATTCATGTGGCTTATTAGAAATTACAGCAATCGGTATATTATTGCTTTTTAAGAGATCGAGCATATCCTTTACATAAGGAAACACTTTGGCTTCTTTATTTAAATTCATTCGATAGAACCGATTTAAAGGTTCAATATAAGCATCAATAGGCCTTCCATGACCTTCAGGGAGTGCTTTTTTTAAAAGATCTCTTATTCCACCACCTACATTATCTCGGTAAAAAGTTTTAGATCTTTGTTGATAGTTAAATTCTTCTAAAATATTATTTACTGAATTTCCAATATCTGCGATAGTATCCAATAAGGTACCATCTAGATCAAATATGATTGATTCTAGTTTATTATTATTCATTAATTATTTATATCCGTTAAATATTCCTTAATAGTTTCCCAATTCCCGAACTGAAGACATCTATCTAATTTTTTTTCTAATTGATAGTCATACATTTTATCATAATATGAGGTTAATAAAATTTCAATCCATTCATAATGTGTTTCCTTAACGTTCGATTCAAAAGCTGATTTAATAAGACCATCTACTTTTTTATAATTATCACCGCCAAGACGTTTAGCAATTTTTGATAGTTTTTCTCTAAGTTTATCTGATTGATCTTTCGCAGTTTTATTATCTATTTCTCGCTCAACATATTCCTTATAAATATTTTTGATTCGGTTTTCCATTGGTTCTTCAACTACAACAATTTTAGACTTAGACATTTTCTCAAAAAAATTCTCTGGTATCACTAATTTACCAATTGTACGAGATTCATCTTCGAACATAACTGTTTTACCCAATATTTGCAAATAATCGCAAGCTAAACTATTTTCAAAATTAATAGGTGTTGGTTGTGGTTTATCATAGCCTCCAAATGCTGAGCCTCTATGATTCGCTAAACTTTCAAGACATATTGAATTATCTATTTCTTTAATAAGTTCTGTTTTAGCCGAGCCAGTTCTTCCGCTAATAATTATCCATTCTTTTTTATCCATAGAAGCATCATTTAAAATGGAAAGGCATGTATTCCTTAATGCTTTAAAACCTCCGGGTATACGATGTATATCAAGACCAAATTCTTTAATCCATGATTGAGCAATCTTTGAACGTTGCCCACCCCGAGCACAATACAAATGAGCCTCTGGAAATTTATTAATTAGTTCTATCCAACTATTAACTCTTTTTTCCTTTATCTCACCACTTACAAGTAAGAACCCCTCATTCATAGCAGCTTTACTACCTTTATCTCTGTGTGTCTTTCCAACACTTTCTCTTTCATTATCTAATAATATAGGTAGGTTGACGCTACTAGGTAGCGCACCTGTCATAAACTCTATAGGTGCTCTAACATCTATAAGTTTAGTTTGTTTTTTTAATAATTTTAGCATTGAAATAAATGAAATGTATATTTTAATATTGTTATTATATGATTTAATTTAATGTTCATTAATTGTTCAAGCACATCACAAACTAAAAGAAATTCTCATTATGATTATTAAAACAAAAAAACAAAAAATATTATTTATAATAATAACATTACTACTAAATCTCTTTTATGCATGTAGTCCGACTTCTGATTCTCAAATCAGTTTAAAGTATTTAGGTGCTGCTGGTTGGGAGATATCAAGCGATACCTCTACAGTATTAGTAGATCCGTATTTATCAAGAATAAAACTAGTAGGCAATAGCACCGCTAAGGCTATTTCTAATTCAGCAGCCACAAGAGATTGGGGTGAGGATACAAGACCAAAATTTTATAGAGATGATAATTATATGCCTGATACTTTGGTCATTAATGAACATATTTCTTCAGCAGACTATATCTTTGTTCATCATACTCACTTTGACCATGCAGCTGATGTTCCTTACATCGCTAAAAAAACCGGTGCTAAAGTAATTGGCACAGAAAGTCTTTCAAACCTATTGAGAGCACATGGAGTTCCAAATGAGCAAATCATAACTGTAAAAGGTGGGGAAGATTATGTCTTCGATAACTTTTCTGTTAAAGTTTTACCCTCATTGCACTCAGCATTAAGAAAAAAACTATATTTTAGCTCTGAATCAATACCAAAAGATGTGAAAGTGCCACTTAAGATTAAAGAGTTTGTAGAAGGAAACTCATTAATGTATTTCTTTCGATTTAAAGATCATAAAGTTTTAACCATGGGCTCAATGAATTTTATAGGAGATGCTATTGAAGGACTTGAGCCAGATATACTACTTGCTGGCTCAGCAAATTCTAGAAGAGAGATATATAAGTATGTTGAACGACTGCTATCTCTAACAAACTACCCGAAGGTTATTATTCCAACACATTGGGATGATTTTAGAGTAAGCTATAACGCTTCTCAAGAAAAAGCCATAGCATCTAAAGCATTTCCCTTTATTGAAGAAGCTAAGATATTATCGCCGAACTCTAAAATAATTTTACCTCAGCATTTAGAATTAATGATTTTTGATTCTAAATAGTTTTACTTATTTGAAGCTCCTGGTGTTGGCATAGAAAACTTTATCCAATTATCTGAACCATCAGGTGATCTCCCCATAGATATATCAGTTTCTTGAACTTCAAAAGTTAAAGAATCAATAATGGTAGTACTGTCAGATAATAGATAAATCCCTTCTCCATCACCAGAAAGTTTTTCACCCACATGATGAGGACCTTGTTCTTCATCTTTATCAAACCAAAGGATAAGGAACCCATTACTAGGAATAGTTGTTAAACTATTATCTGTATTGGGAATAAGATATAGATCATCATCTAAATTATCAGAAATAAACATTCCACCTACGTCTATAGGTTCTGAGCTAGCGTTATATAATTCTACCCAGTCATCATATTCACCAACCTCATCAGGACAACAAGCTTCATTACTGGCTAAGAATTCATTAATAAATAAGCCACCAGAATGATCAGTGTCATTGTCTTCGCAGCTAATTACTAATAAAGAGCAAAATAAAAATATATAATAATATTTTTTTCGATTAGGCATTCATTATTCCTTTTTAGTTTTTAATAGTTTTTAACGGCAATATTCCGTTGAGAAGCATGATTTATTAAAACAGAAATTGCTGATTGAAAATCACCATTTGAATTTAAAAATGTATATTTATTTTCTTCTTTCAAAACAGAATCATTAATGAGTTGTGAATAATTATTGTATTTTGTTGTTAACAAATCCTTATTAAAAGCTCCATTAATTGATTCATCTACAAATTTATTATAAACAGATTTATAATATTGATTAGCATATAAATATTCTATAAATGGCCAGTCTCCATTATTAGTTAAATTAGAGAAATTCAACTTAAGTGCGCCACCTTGTTTACCTGTTTGCAGTGCCTCATTATTATCCCATGGAATCCATACAAACTTTTTTGAGTTAGGATTATTATAAAGAAAATAATTATGAGTCATTCGACCATATGTATCCCAATTTTGTAATACTGTATTATAAGCTAAGTATTTAAGAAAATTTTGAGTATCAAAAATGGAATCTAATTGAGTTTGCCAAACGCTTGGATTAGATAATCTTAATTCTGAATGTAAAACTGAAAACAAACTTTCAATCTCGCTCCAATCTGTATCATCTTCATTAGTATCTTTTATAAAATGATCCTTGTTAAAACTTCCTTTTCGGAAAGATGCACCGTTACCTTCAGGTTTATATAAAGTTCCATCAGATTCACTAAACTGATTTTTAATTACAGTATCATCCATTTCCTCAACTATCGTATAAAGACCAAAATATGTTGCCCCTTCTCCATAATCAATATAAACTTCGCAAAAAGACGTATGCGCACTTACTAAACCTGCTTCATAAAAGATTTCACCTACTACTTTTTCTCTTAGAAATGATTGATCATCAAAATTATTTTTTAAACTCAATTGCTTAAATCCATAAAATCTTTGATTGTCAATTTGAGGATAATCATCTTCAAACTCATCAAAATCTAATTTAAATGATAATTTCATGAGCCCCCGTGACCATGTACTTTTTAAACTTGAATTCCCTTTAAAACGAACTCCTACTCGATACCATTGTTTATCTTTATAAAAAATATCCGCTGGAACCATTATCGGATTTTCATCATCATCCAATCCTCCTGGTGGACCTCCTGGTGGACCTCCTGGTCTTCCTCCTTGATCTGGCTCTCCATATAGTGAAGTCATATTATTCATCATTAAATCCCAACGATCACTATTAATAATGATATTAATCCGTTTTACTTCATCATTTGGAAAAACTTCAGAAAAGTTTGGAGCTATTAATTTGCCATGAGTTTCTTGCGAAAAATCATCAGTAGTAAAATCTTTATCATTAAAGACTATACCCTTATTTCCTGTGATTAATTCATCTGAAATATTTTCGGCATCTTCACAACTAGTTAATAATAATAAAAAAATTACTGCTTGAGGTTGTTTTCTCAATAATCTCATAAAATCCCTTTATATTTAGTTCTCATTACTTTTTAATTAGACTAAGATATAAATTATAAGTTATAAATTATTTTTTGTTCCTTGCAAAATCTAACTGATCAACTAATTCATATAGCTTACTTTCCCACTGTTGAACTGATAATTGATCCCAAGTATTTTTATCTTGTGATTCTTTAACCACTGGCCTGATTTGCTCTGACCAAGTAGCGAGTAAAGCATTGACATTACTGGCAGCAAAAGGTCCTTGAATAAACTTTTCTTTTAATTCTGAATAGAGTTCTTTATGCATTGCCCAACCACCTGTTAACTTATCGCAAGCAGCTGACCATTGGAATAAACCAAATGATTCATAAGGAAAAGGCTCACAATTATTAGAGATCTTACCCCATTCATCAGCAATAGGCGTGACAGGATTAGCATTTTTAATAATATTTTCAAAGGCATTATCTAGATCCCAAGGTATTAAACTAACTTTCTTGTTATTGGGCTCTTCATACCAATAAAAATTATGGCTATAGCATCCACCTTCGTCACAATACCAATGCAAAAAACCATCATCATGTCGTATTGTACGATCTACAACTACTAATGAAACAACTTTATTGATATCCATATATTCTGAAATAATATTTGGTAAATCTGAATTTTCTGCATTAGATAATTTATTCGCAAATCCACTTATGATATCTGTAGATGGATTATCATCTTCATTTGTCTTTAATCCACTTATTAATGATTGTGAATTCATAGGTTTTCCGTTCATGTAAAGCGGCCATACTTCTTTATAAAGATTTCCATCTTTATCATCAAAATGATAATCTGTAAAGGCGCCATCTATTTGCTCTGTAAGAGCATATAAGCCTGAAAGCTCACCGTTAATAACTAATCGTGCATGAACTGATCTTGAAGTTTCAACTCCCATCGCTTTAAATAACCAATAACCTAATCGCTCACGTAAATGTGATTTATCAAGATTTTGAGCGTGGAATTGAAGTTTTTTAACATCATAGAATCTTTCCGCTCTACCTTTCCAATTGATCTTAATTTTCATTGAAAGTTTTGTACAGATCTTTCTCCCTGATGGTTCAAAAAGATTTGTACCATCCAAACAACCAACCCAAGCCCCCACACTTCCTTTATACCTTATACCAACTGGACTAATAGTATCTCCTTCAAAAATTAACATTCCATCAACATATTGTTCTGCTGATGGATCATTATCAATCTTTTCTAAATCTTTTTCAGTAAGTTTTAATTCATAAGTACGAAGTTTGTTTTGGTCAAAAATAAAGTCTGAACTCAAACTTAAATATTGTTCATTACCATTTGGTTTTATACTTGGGACTGTAAATTTTTCTTCAATTTTTGCTTCTTCTTTATCAGAACAACTAAAAAAAGAAAGAATAGAAAAGACCCCTAAAACATGAATCATATTGGTTTTATTTATTTTTTTCATATCTAAAATTAATTAATTATTCAATAAAGTTCAAATTATTCAAAACCTAAGATCAGCTTACTTATTAATTAATGCTAAGACGCGTAACTAATCTTTATAATAACGTCTTATTTTTCCTTTAAATAATCATCTGAACCATCAATCCAATCTGATCTTGGAGGTGAAAATGTATCAACCTCCACAACATCTCCTATCATAAGTGCTTCATGAGGTAAATTACCCGGAATAATTAATGATTCACCTGGGTGAACATCGATTACTTGATCTTTATCTTTACCTAACCAGAATCGAATTATGCCTGATATGACTTGAGTAATCTGTTCATTATCATGTGCGTGTTGTGGGACTATAAAACCATCACTTAACTCTAGTTTAGAGATCATTACTTTATCCCCCCAAATCATTTTACGTTTTATCTTAGAATTGACCTGCTCTTCTTCAACATCATCCCAGTTTATTTTTTCTAACATTTATTTAATCCTTATTTAAAAATAGTTTATTAGATAATTTAATAAAAAAAAAAGCCTCCATAAAAGGAGGCTTTTTTAAAGCCGATATAAAATAAATTAAATCGGCACTTAGATACTATTAAAATTTAGTATCGAGGGCGACTTGGCCTATCTTCTCTAGGCTTGGATTCGTTTACTTTTAAAGCACGACCATCCAGCTCATGACCATTTAATTCTTCAATGGCTTTTTCAGCTTCAGCTTGATTTGGCATTTCTACAAAACCAAATCCTTTGGAACGACCTGTCTCACGATCAGTGATAATTTTAGCACTGTCGACATCACCAAATTCTGCGAACTTGGTATTAAGATCATCCTCAGACAACTGCCAAGATAGATTCCCTACATATATATTCATTCATTCATCCTTCACAGGTGACATACACCTGAACTTAGTTAATAAAAAAACTTTATCTAATTTGAAATATTGAGTTATAATTTAGAAAATTATTACAAATAAAACAGAATACGTAAAGTTAACGCTTGAATTTACATAAACTATCAATATATGTGCGTGAATTTATTAAAAACAAAAAAGCCTCCAAAAGGAGGCTTTTTTATAAGTTTCAACTTATTATAAATAAGTTAATTATTCTCCAGCTACAGATGCTTTACGATAATCTGTAACAAGTTTTTTAATTTCGCCTAAAGCTTTACGAGCGCGACTTCCAGCAGCTTTATTTCCAGCTGCATTCTTTTCATGCTCTTCTTCAAAAGTTGCATATAAAGATTTTATCTGGCCATAAAGTGTATTTGATTTTGACATTATTATTCTTTCTTTTTTTATTTAGATTAAAAACTTAATGTATTTATTTACATAAAAATTCAGTCGCGAAAATACACTCATTAATTATAAAAATGAATATTTATCATTAATTGATTAAATAAAAGAATATATAATCTTAATTTCAATCTGCAAATTTTAAGGGGAAATAATGGATAGAAGAGAATTTATTCAACAATCATGTAAGTGTGCTTTATTGTGTGCTAGTCCTATAGCATTAACAACCTTACAATCTTGTGAAGATAATGAAGCGGATAAAACTATAGATAATAATAACGGTGGTAATATATCTAAAACTATTCTTGAATTTGATATGAACAATTCTTCCTATAATTCATTAAAATCAACTGGGAATTCTATTGTAGTGCCTGGTAATAGTATTGACCCAAAAGGTTTTCTTTTTTTTAGAGAGAGTAATTCTACTATAAGAACCTATTCAAGAAACTGTACTCACGCTGGGGGAGTAATTGGTCCATTAATTAGTGGACTATCTACTTGTCCAAATCATGGAGCTAAATATGATGAAATGGGAAATCCAACAAATGGTGTATCTAATCAAAGCCTTAAGCAATACCCCTCTGAAATAATTGGTGATATTATCAAAGTTTCTTCAAGTTAGATTTATGAAATTTTTATTACTTAAAATAATTTTTATTTATTTATTTATTCCATTTATTAATGCACAAGTAAAACTCCAGATCATAAATCAAGAATACATGCCGGTTCACACTAAATTACTTTGGGGAGAAAAAGGATTTTTTAGAACAGTAAATCTAGCTCCAGATTCAAGAGAAAAAGAATTAAGACTTCGAACTAAAATGTTGCAAAATCATCAAAAACTTGCTTTAGCTAGTTTTGGACTACTAGCCTATCAGGCATCTCTGGGATACAATCTAAAAGATGGAGACTTTACTAAATTAAATAAACATAGAAAATTTAGTACAATAGCTTGGAGCTTATATATGACTTCAGCTTCACTAAGTTATTTTGCTCCACCTGGAATGATTTATGAAAAAAGAATTAGCTCAATGAAACTTCATAAATGGCTTTCTTATTTACATTTTGCTGGAATGCTAGCAATTCCGATCCTGGGGAAAAACATTAGCACCTCCAATGATTATAATAAAGCTCTAACCCTTCATCAAAATGTTGCTTCTATTACTTTAATAAGTATGGGGCTTTCAGGTATACTACCTTTTCTTCCTTATTAACTTTGAAAAATTACTATTTATTACTTATCCTATTTTCTAGCTTAACAGCACAAAATTTTGAAATTAAAAAAGCTGAAGTAAAATATTATGGCTCTCATTATTTACATAATTGGGTTGGCATCTCAAATAAACTGAGTGGAACAATTTTTTTTGATAAAACTAGTCAAAATCAATCGGTTAATCTTCAAGTTCCTCTAGTTTCATTTAATAGTAAAAATTCTAGTAGAGATTCAAATATGCTTACCTATTCCGAAGCCTATAAGTTTCCAAAAGTATCTTTTAATTCACATCTAATAAAAAATAAAAATGATTCCCTTTACGTCGAAGGAACACTAAAATTTCATGGTGTTTCTAAAAAAATTAATACAATTGTAAAAATTGATACTTCAAACGGGTTTAAGGCTTCTGGGAAATTTTCAATCAAACTTTCTGATTATAAGATTGATAGGCCATCCTTATTATTTGTAAAGATTAATGATCTTGTTCAAATAGAATACTTGATTTTTATTGACAATAAATAAACTAGTCTATACCTAATTAAAAGGTCCAGAGCTTTGCATTCTTAAAATAAATACCTGTATTGAAAACCAATATTTCTACTTGACTCAGGCATTATAGATTTTATTTTTGATAAATGATTATAATAAGTCTCATTAAGTAAATTGTTTAATTGAAATACTAAGCGATGTGTTCCTCTTTTAGTTTCAAAAGAATAACTTCCAAAAATATCAATTAAATTGTATCCTGGAGTCACACTTTCAAATTCTGAAATTCTTTTTTGGCCATAAACCTTACTAATTCGAAGTGACCCAGTTAAATCCATGGTTGATTTAGTTGATAATAATAGGCTGATTTTATCTGGCGGCATATACGAAAGAACATCATCATTTGATTTATCTTTTCCTCTAACAAATGAAAAATCTGTAGTGATGTCTATTATTTTCCCTTTATACCCTAGTTGCAATTCTCCACCGCTTATTTCCGTTTTAATTCCACGCATTTGATATTTATATAACCAACCACTTGATCCACTACCCCATTCGATCCAATCTGAACCAGGTACATAACCATCCCCCATTTTCATGTACTGATGAAAGTTTGGACTTTGATTAAAGAACCCATTTAATAAAAATTTCTCTTTTTGAAATTGAAGTGAACTTTCAACCCCAAGTGTTTTTTCAAGTGAAAGAGTGGGGTTACCAATCTCATAGCTATAACTACCAAGATGTGGACCATCTGAAAAAAGATCTTCAATGCCAGGTATCCTTCCAGCCCTCATAATAGTCGTTGAAAGTTGCCAATGCTCCCAGGTTTTAATAAGTGCCGCAGATAAAGAAAGAAAACCAAAATTTTTCTTATTCACAAATTTTTCATCAATATTTGAAAAACTTGTTCCTTTACTTTGAGGTTCTATAACAGAATATTCACCTCTAAATGATACTTGACCTGTGAGGCCAAAAATTTCTTTCTCATTAAAACCAAAAAATGAAATATTTGATTCAGATGTATTTGGTGTCCAATAAAAACCACCAGCGGTAAACATGCGATATTGTAAAGCAGCACCTAATTCTCTTTTTAACCCTGTAATCTTGGACTGAACAAGTAATATGTCTTGTCCTAATTTAACTGAGGCCATTTTCTGATCTGATTCAAATTCAGAATGACCATAATGAATAAACTTTTGATCTAAGTCAAAAGTCTCAAAACCTTTGAAATCAATATCTTGATGATAATTAAACTTTTGAGTGGTTTTATTCATTTCCATATCCACTCCACTTATATGTCCTTCAGGACTTCCTGGTATTCCATAATCCATTTCAACATGTTCAATAGAAACTGTGCCTCTTTTTCCATCATAGAACCTAGTTACTCCAAAAAAACCTTCATTAGTATTCATTGAAGTGTTTTTTAATGCACCCAATGGAGTAATCTGATCACCAGTCTTTCTATTTTGTAAGGACAACCGAATATTGTTCTTATTCATAGGAGCTACTAATGAAATATTATTAAACAAACCCTTGTTTCCTGAATCGTAACCTGATGTTATGTAGGTATGGAAATGGTCAAATTCGATCTCAGGCATAGAATTTTTCGCAACATCTACAACTCCACTAATTGTATTTGATCCAAAAAGAAGCGCACGCGGTCCTCTTACTATCTCAATTTCTTCTACCCCACCTAAATCCATA
>Ga0308010_1000608_pt1 | contig 22115 bp, 24 predicted proteins | sample Neamet129_FD_202368 | JGI IMG/M metagenome (GOLD analysis project Ga0308010, IMG submission 202368) | Marine microbial communities from water near the shore, Antarctic Ocean - #129 | ecosystem: Environmental > Aquatic > Marine > Unclassified | place: Southern Ocean | collected 2014-07-24 | reverse complement strand
AACAAACCTGTTGAAAGCAATGAGATTCATAAAATTGAGAAATTTGTAAATGATATGGTTTTGGCATCCAGTGAGGTAACAACGCGAATAATGACACCTAAAGAAGCGGTGGAAAATGGTGCCTTAGCTTTATTTGGAGAAAAATACGGAGATGAAGTTAGAGTTCTTTCAATGGGAAAAGAGGGAAATTCTTTTTTTTCTACAGAACTATGCGGTGGGACACATGTTAAAAATATAAAAGATATCGGTAAATTCAAAATTATAAACCAATCATCTATAGGTTCAGGCATAAGAAGAGTAGAAGCCCTTAGAGACAAACAGCTTGAAATTCATGAAAAACATATAAAAGAGAGTAAATCTAATAAAGAAAAAAACATAATTGAAGAAATTAATTCTATTAAAAAAGAATTAAAGCTATCGAGAGTCATACCAAATTATAATGAAAATATTAAGTCAGGTGAAAATTTAAAGAATTTAACAAAACAAATTGAGAAAATTAAGATTAAAAAAATAATTAACGACCAAACCAAAAATGTAGTCAAAGATAAAAAGATAAATAATTTTGTATTAAGAAACCAAATAATTACTGATTTACCCTCAAAAGAATTGAGAAATATAGTAGATCAAGGAAAAAAAGAAATTAACGAAGGTGTTATTATTGTATTCAGTATTTATGAGGGAAAAGTTGGGGTAGCAGTTGGAGTTACTAAAAAATTAACAGAAAAATTTGATGCTATATCTCTTGTCAAACAAGCTGCTGGAATATTAGGTGGTACGGGGGGTGGTGGAAAAACAGATTTTGCACAAGCAGGTGGAAAAGATCAAAATAAAATTAAAGAAGCATTTGAAGTTTTAAATAAAAAAATTAGTTAAGTTTTTTTTTTAAGTTAGAATTTATTTGTTCAAGAAACTCATTAGTGGTTAAATACTTAGCTGACTTATCAATTAATATAGCAAGATCTTTTGTCATAGATCCACTCTCTACAGTCTCAATACAAACACGTTCCAATGTTTCTGAAAACTTAATCAAATCACTGTTACCATCTAATTTACCTCTATGAGCCAAACCTCTAGTCCAAGCAAAAATAGATGCAATTGGATTAGTGGAGGTTTCTTTTCCTTGTTGATGCATTCTATAATGTCTTGTTACCGTACCATGCGCAGCTTCTGCTTCAACTGTCTTTCCGTCAGGCGACATTAAAACACTGGTCATTAAACCCAACGACCCAAAACCTTGAGCAACTGTATCGGACTGAACATCTCCATCGTAATTTTTACAAGCCCAAATATATGCCCCGTTCCATTTCATCGCGCACGCAACCATGTCATCAATTAATCTATGTTCGTAAGTTATATTTGAAGTTTTAAATCTTTCAGAAAATTCCTTTTGAAAAACTTCTTCAAATAAATCTTTAAATCTCCCATCGTAAGCTTTTAAAATAGTATTCTTAGTTGAAAGATAAACTGGCCATTTTCTTTGCAGACCATAGTTCATGCAGGATCTAGCAAAATCTCTAATTGAATCATCCAGGTTGTACATTGACATTGCAACACCAGGTCCTGGAAAATTAAACACTTCAAATTCTTTTTTTTCTTTACCATCTTCAGAAATCCATTTAATTTCCATTTTTCCTTTTCCTGGAACTAAGAAATCTGTTGCTCTATATTGATCTCCAAAAGCATGCCTTCCAATCACAATAGGTTTTGTCCATGTAGGAACTAATTTAGGAATATTTTTACATATAATAGGCTCTCTAAAAACTGTCCCACCTAATATATTTCGTATTGTTCCATTAGGAGACCTCCACATTTTTTTAAGACTAAACTCTTTTACCCTTTCTTCATCAGGAGTAATCGTTGCACATTTGATACCTACGCCATATTTATTTATTGCATTTGCAGAATCTATAGTTATTTGATCCGAAGTTTTGTCCCTACTTTCTACACCTAAATCAAAATATTTTATATCTAAGTCTAAATAGGGAGAAATAAGTTTTTCTTTAATAAATGACCAAATAATTCTTGTCATTTCGTCGCCATCTAACTCGACTACTGGGTTTTTTACCTTAATTTTAGACATAGATATTTTTTGCAAATATGAATTGATTAAAACGATTTTTTATACATATTAAGCATCATTATCAAATTTAAAAATATGTTAAATACAGTTTTACCGAAAATACACAAAGAGGGTTACCGTTTTATGGCTATAGCCATAGGAATCACTTTCATTTGCCTGTTAGTTTCTAAAGCCTTAGGTTTAATTGCAATTTTATTAACAGTCTGGGTTTACTACTTCTTTAGAGATCCTGATAGAATCTCTATTCAGGATGATAATTTTTTAGTAAGTCCTGCAGATGGTTTAATTTCTAACATTTCAGAAGTAGACGGACCTGCAGAACTTTCTTTAGAAAATAAAAAATTTACAAAAATTAGTATTTTTATGAATGTTTTTAATTGTCACGTTAATCGAACGCCCGTCTCCGCAAAAGTAGAAGAAATACTTTACAAGCCAGGAAAATTCTTGAATGCCTCACTTGATAAATCTAGTGAAGAAAATGAAAGAAATTATTATAAGCTAAAATTAAAAGACGGAGAAGAAATTGTAATTGTTCAGATAGCTGGATTAATAGCCAGAAGAATAGTAACAGAAGTTGATGTTAATCAATCGATTGAACAAGGTGAACGAATTGGAATGATAAGGTTTGGAAGTAGAGTAGATGTTTATTTTAACAACAGAAAATTATTAGCTAGATTAGGACAAAATGTAGTTGCTGGTGAAAGTTTACTAGCAGTTAAATAAAATGGAAGAAAAAAACCCTTTTAAATTAGTTGCATCAAAAAAATCTAGATTTATTTTACCCAACCTATTAACCTTAATTGGTGTTTGTCTCGGTATTAGTTCAATAAAATTTGCCCTAGATCAAAATTATAGCGTAGCAGTAATTTTTTTAATTTTTGCTGCTATTCTGGATACGTTAGACGGAAGAATAGCTAGGTTAATTAAAGGAACTTCTGAATTTGGAAAAGAATTAGATTCGCTCACAGACTTTGTTAGCTTTGGTATTGCCCCTGCTTTTATATTATACTTTTGGGAATTAAAAAATTATGGAAAAATAGGATGGGCTCTAACTTTAATTTTTTCTGTATGCTGTGTGTTGAGACTTGCAAGATTTAATCTAACCAAAATTTCTGAAGAGGCTGAATGGAAACGCAATTATTTTGAAGGTGTGCCTTCGCCTGCAGGAGCAATCTTAATATTATTACCATTAATTTATGAGCTTTCAGCGTTACAATTCGATTTAGATATAAAAAAATTTACACCTTACTTAGTAATAATAGTTGCCATACTCTTGATTAGTAATATTCCAACATTTTCTTTAAAAAAAATTAAAACATCAAGTCAACTAACAATCTTTCTGCTGTTTGGAATTGTAGTAATTTTTGTTTCATTGATTTTTTTTACATTTAAGGCACTTCTGGTACTAGGCTTATTGTACTTAATCTCAATCCCAGCAAGTTTCATCTTATACAAAAAAACAAGTAAAAAATTAAAAAAAGATCCAAGAGAAGAAGAGCATGAAGATATTCTTTAATGAAAAAAACAAAGAGAGCAAAAAAAAGCAGAACTTGGGTTATCAAGCAACATCGAGACCAGTTCTTTAAAAAAGCTAAGGTACTCGGCTACAAATCAAGAGCAGCTTTTAAATTAATTGAATTAAATAAAAAATTTAATTTTATAAAAAAAAATTCATATTTATTGGATATTGGGTCTACACCTGGAGGGTGGTCCCAGATAGCATCAAAAATTATAACTAACGGGAAGATTCTTGCGGTAGATATAACACCAATGGAAAAAATAGATAATGTAATATTTTTAAACAATGACTTTTTAGAAAAAGAGACTCAAAAAAAGATACTGAATGTATTTAATGCAAAAATTGATATTATTATTTCTGATATGGCCGAAAATACAACGGGCAACAAAAGTGTTGACTCAATAAGAACCAACAATCTTTGCAGTGAAGTTATTAACTTTTCCTTAAAAATGTTGAATCCAAAGGGAACTTTAGTATGTAAATTATTTATGGGCGAAGATTTTTTAGAAGTAAAGAATTTAGCAAAGAATAATTTCAAAAAAGTAGATTTTTTTAAACCAGAATCAAGTCGAAACGAATCAAAAGAAACTTATATTATCTGTTCTGCACTAAAGCGTTTATAAGTGAATATGGAAGATATCAAAGAAGCTTTAACATTTGATGACATACTGCTCGTCCCAAAATACTCTTCTGTTCTTCCTTCGGAAACAAATTTAAATATAAATCTAGGAAATAATTTAAATTTAAAGATTCCTTTTTTATCATCTGCCATGGATACTGTAACAGAATCTAGGATGGCAACAGCTATTGCACAGATGGGTGGTTTGGGCATTATACATCGCAACTTATCTATAGCAAAACAATTTAAAGAAATCAAAAAAGTCAAAAGTAAAAACTTAATAACTGGTGCAGCTGTTGGAACAGCTAATGAAGATTTATTAAGAACAAAATCAATTCTAGATGCGGGAGTAGATCTAATAGTAATAGATACAGCACATGGGCATAGTGAAAAAGTCATAAACATACTTAGTAAAATAAAAAAAATTAGCTCCAAGACCCCAGTTTGTGTTGGAAATATTGCCACAGGTGAAGCGGCTCTTAAGTTATACAATGAAGGAGCAGATATTTTAAAAGTTGGTATTGGCCCTGGTTCAATTTGCACCACTAGAATGATAGCAGGTATTGGTGTGCCGCAAATTACGGCCATAATGAATGTAAAAAAAAGCATGAAAAATAAAAAAATTAAAATTATTTCTGACGGAGGAATAAAATTTTCTGGAGACATTGTAAAAGGTCTAGCAGCAGGTGCCGATGCTATAATGATGGGTTCAGTTTTTGCAGGTACCAAAGAAAGTCCTGGAAAAAAATTTAAGTATAAAAATAAATTTTATAAAGCTTACAGGGGCATGGGCTCAATAGGTGCAATGTCGGCAGGATCTTCTAACAGATACTTTCAAAAAAACTATAAAGATAAATCAAAATTTGTCCCAGAGGGTGTAGAAGCAAGAGTTTCTTACAAGGGCTTAGTAGGTGAAATATTATATCAACTACAAGGTGGTCTTAGATCTTCGATGGGCTATATAGGGGCAAAAATGATTAAAGAAATTCAAAAAAAAGCACGATTTGTAAAAATCACTAAAGCAGGATTCTATGAAAGTATGGTACATAGCGTAGAGATGACTAAAGAAGAAAAAAATTATAAATTATGAAAAATTTTTTTTTAATTATATTTACTTTCGTAATTTCATTTAGTTTTAGCTACACAACACTTAATGCAAAAAATTCGTATTTTGACGAAGGAAAAAAACTGTTTGATAGTAAGAATTATAAAGACTCAAAGTTTTACTTTGAAAAAGATATAGTTTTTAACCCTAAAAGTGAAAATTCCTATCTATATTTAGCGAAGATTTTTAAAAAAGAAGAAAATTATAGCCTAGAAGAAAATAATTTAAATACTACTTTATTGCTTAACCCTAAGAATGAAGAAGCGATTTATTTATTAACATTGCTTAATATTAAAAATTCAAACTTTTCAAACGCTAAAGAGCTCATAGCTACATTGACTTCAGTTTGTCAAAAGATGTGTTCATCAAAATTAGAACTACAATCTAAATTAGACAGTTCATTAAAAAGTGAATGAACTTACGTTTAAACAAAGATAAAATACTCGTTATAGATTTTGGTTCTCAGGTCACAAAATTAATTACAAGAAGAATTAGAGAATATTCTGTTCTGTCAGAAATCTTAACTTTAAAAGATTTAAAAAAAAAAAAATTATTTCACAATGTTAAAGGCATCATCTTATCTGGTGGACCTTCAACTGTTACCAAAAGCATATTTCCTAAAATACCGAATAGAATTTTTAACTTAAACATACCTATTCTAGGAATTTGTTACGGCCTCCAACTTATCGTCAAACAATTCAATGGAAAAGTTAAGGCAAATATTAAAAAACGAGAATTTGGAAGAGTTACTTTAATTAAAAAAAAAAATTCACTATTAACAAAAAAATTTTTTAATACAAATAAAACTGTTGTTTGGATGAGTCATCAAGATTCTGTCTCTAAATTACCTCCAGGATTTTCAAAAATTGCTTCTACGTCTCAATCCGCAATGACTATTATAGAAAATAAAGAAAAAAAGATTTACGGAATACAATTTCATCCTGAAGCCACTCACACAAATAATGGAGATATTATCTTTAAAAATTTTATTTTTGAAATTTGTAAAGCAAAAAAACAATGGAAGTTAAAATCTGAAAAAAAAAGAATTATAGAGGAAATCAAGCAGATAGTAAAAGCAGATAAAGTTATCTGCGCTCTATCAGGAGGTGTTGACAGTAGTGTTGTAGCTTTATTAATTCAAAAAGCCATAGGAAAAAATTTAAAGTGTATTATGGTTGATACAGGCCTCATGAGAAAAGATGAGTTTAAGCAGAGTTATAAAATTTTTATTAATAAATATAAATTAAATGTAAAAATTGTTAATGCGTCAAAAATCTATTTTAAAAAACTTAAAAATATTATTGATCCAGAAAAAAAAAGAAAAATTATAGGTAATTTATTTATTAAATTATTTGAGGCAGAAGCTAAATTATTAAAAGGTGTCAAATTTTTAGCTCAAGGCACCTTATATCCTGATATTATCGAAAGTCGATCGGTTACGGGCAGCAAAACATCTAAAATAAAATCACATCATAATGTCGGCGGTTTACCAAAAAAAATGAATTTAAAATTAATTGAACCTTTAAAAGAATTTTTTAAAGATGAAGTGAGAGAGCTTGGTGGTGCAGTCGGCTTAGTTAAGGCCATATCAAGCAAACATCCCTTTCCTGGCCCGGGCCTGGCCATAAGAATAGTTGGCAACGTTACTCCTAAGAAAGTTAAAATTTTACAAGAAGCTGATTATATTTTTATCCAAGAACTTATTAAAAATAATTTATATGATAAAATTTGGCAAGCCTACGCAGCTTTATTGCCGGTAAAAACAGTTGGTGTAATGGGTGATTCAAGAACCTATGAGTATATTTGCTTAATAAGAGCGGTTGTTTCAGAAGATGGTATGACAGCAGATTATTTTAATTTCCCTAAATATTTTTTAGATGATATTTCAAATAAAATCATAAACGGTGTAAAGGGTATAAACAGAGTAGTTTATGATATAACTTCAAAACCACCTAGCACTATTGAACTTGAGTAATAAATGAAAAAAAAAATTTTAAAAATTATAAATACCAAAAATAAAAAACCCTTGGTTTGTCTCACTGCTTATTCTAAGCCTATAGCAAAAATTTTAGATAAATATTGTGATATCGTTTTAGTAGGAGACTCCGTAGCTACAGCTATGTATGGAATGAAAAACACTCATCTAGTTACCCTTGAAACGATGATACAGCATGGTGTTAGTGTCAAATCTAACTTAACCAAAGCACTCTGCGTTGTGGATATGCCAAACAATACCTACAGAAACATTACAGAGGCTAAAAAAAATGCCAAATTAATTATTAAGAAAACTAAATGCGATGCAGTTAAAATGGAATGCAATGGAAAAAATTTCAAAGTTATTGAAAGCGTAGTTTTGGCAGGTATTCCCGTGATGGGCCACATAGGATTTACACCTCAATACTATAAAAAATTTAGAGTTCATGGTTTATTAAGAAAAGATCGTTTTAAATTAATAAATGAAGCAAAATTGAATGAAAAAGCAGGTGTATTTTGTATAGTTCTAGAGTGTGTTACTGATCTAATAGCAAAAGAAATTACAAGATCTTTAAAAATTCCAACTATAGGGATAGGAGCCTCTATTCATTGCGATGGACAAATTTTAGTTACTGATGATATGTTAGGGTTAAGCGGATTTTATCCAAAATTTGTCAAAAAATTTGCAAAATTAAATAATATTATTGAAAAGGGAGTTCAAAAATACAATAAAGCGGTATTGACAAAAAAATTTCCCAGCAAGGAAAATACGTTCTAAATTATGTCCAACGAAATATTAAATAACTCATTTCAGAATAAAGCAACAAACTTTATAAAAAAAAATTTAAAGAATTTAATTATTTTATCAATATTTCTGATCTTAACCTTATTTAGTTATTTTTTTTATAATAATTTACAAAAAAAAAACGAATTAAAACTTTCACAACAATATACTCAAGCGATCATTCAATTTAAAGAAAAAAAAATAAATGTTTCCAAGAATTTATTAGAAAATATTATTAACAAAAACCACAAATTTTATTCCCCTCTTTCTCTCTACTTCATTATTGATAATAATTTAGAAACAAACCCTGCAAAAATAATTATTTTTTTTGATAAGATTTTGTCAATCGGTTTTATGGAAAAAGAGAATTTAAATTTAATTAAAATTAAAAAAGCTATTTTTTTGTTTAGCTTAGATGATGAAGAGTTAATAATAAAAACGTTAAATCCTATCATCAACTCTGACTCGGTTTGGAGAAATATAGCTATTAAATTAATATCAGATTATTTTTTATCAAAAGACGAAAGTAAAAAAGCAGATGAGTACATTCAACTATTAAGCAAGACTAAAAAATAATTTATAATGAAAAGATTATCACTAGTCTTTATTGCTATAGTATTAACCTCCTGCTCATTTGACAATAAAACTGGCATATGGAAAGATGCCTCAAATACCCCCGTAGATAATCAAAACACAAAATCTATCAAAGATAATAAACTTAGCACAAAATATGAAGAAGTTTTTACTAAAAATAAAACGTATAATGAAGAAAAACAAGCAACTAGTCTTTTCAATTTTAAAAACAGTGAGCCTATAAAAATTATCAATTGGTTCGAGCAATATGCTGTACCTACTAATAATATTTCTAATTTTTCTTACAGCGATTATAAAATATTATTGTCTAAAAGTTCTAAGTTAAGCAGATCTACGCCCAGTGAAAACTACTTTGGGAAAAAAATTGTTTTTTATAAAAAAAATTTAATTTCTTATGACCATAAGGGCACGATTTTTATTTATTCATTAAGTGCAAATAAAAAAATATTTGAATATAATTTTTACAAAAAAAAATTTAAAAAATTTGATAAAAAAATTAACCTTATAATAAATGAAAATATTTTATATGCATCTGATAATCTTGGTTATCTATATGCAATTAATTTAAATAATAATCTTGTTATTTGGGCTAAAAACTATGGAGTTCCTTTTCGATCAAATCTGAAATTTACAAATGGTCAAATTTTTCTAGCCAATCAGGATAATGTTATCTATTCCATTGACTCAAAAACAGGAAATAAAAACTGGCAATTTGCAACAACTCTTACTTTTTTAAAGTCCGATTTTGAAAATAATTTTGCTCTAGATTTAATAAATAAAAATCTTCTTTTTATGAATACTAGCGGTGAACTTTATTCTATTAATTATGTAACACAAAAAATTAACTGGATATTAAATTTTAAAAATAATTCTCTGGACGAAGATGCGGAATTATTCTTAAGCCAACCTTTGGTAATCCAAAATAATAATTTAATTGTAACTACAGATAATGCAGTACTAAGTTATGATGTTTTAACATCGTCAAAAAATTGGGCTTTACCAGCTATTTCAATTTTTAAACCAATAGTTACTTCAAATTATATTTATGTTATTTTAAAAAATGATCTTTTAATCTGTTTAGATAATAAAAACGGTAAAGTTGTGTGGTCTAAAAATATTTTTACAAATATAAAAAATAAAAACATAAAAGATAAATTTGATGCAGTTATTGATTTTAAAATAGTAAATAGTAAAATTAACATCTATTCTAAATATGGATATTTGTTATCCTTTAATCCTAGTAACGGAAATTTAAATTATCTAGGCAGAATTAGTAAAAAGGGTATTAATTCTGAAATAGTATTTTTAAACAATAATATGTTGTTTATTGATATGGCTAATAGATTGTTAAATTTTAATTAATTGATTTGCCACTTAACAAGGATAGTTGGGTTACTTTTCCCTCACCTAGTAAATCTTTTGGTTTTACAGGATAATCTCCAGTAAAATAGTGATCACTTAGTTGGGGGTACAATATATTTCTCTTCTCAAAACCAAGAGCTTTATACAATCCTGCTAGGCTCAAAAATTTTAAAGATTTAGCATTTATGTAATCACATATCTCCTGATTGGTTCTCCCGTTAGCAAGCAATTCTTTTTTTGTCGGCATATCTACACCGTAAAAGTCAGGAAAAAGAATTTCAGGACAAGCAATTCTTACGTGAACTTCTTTGGCTCCGGCATCATAAAGCATTTTAACTATTTTATGGCATGTCGTGCCTCTTACTAAAGAATCATCGACTAAAATAATTTTTTTATTCTCAACCATTGTATGTGTGGCATTTAATTTTAACTTTACACCAAAGCTTCTAATACTTTGTGTTGGTTCAATAAAAGTTCTACCTACATAGTGATTTCTTATTAGTCCTAATTCAAAACTTTTTTTCGTGTATTGGCTGTAACCTAAAGCTGCTGGCACACCTGAATCTGGCACAGGAACAACTAAGTCAGCATCTAAATCTGATTCTTTTGCAAGCTCTTCACCCATTTGTTTTCTGAATTCATAGGCACATTTGCCGTTAAGCAAGCTATCTGGTCTAGCAAAATAAATATATTCAAAAGCACAAGGCCTAGCTTTTATTAAAGGAAAGGGCTTAATACTTTTCAATTTTCCATTTTCTATTACAATAATTTCTCCATTTTGTACTTCTCTAATAAATTTAGCTCCTATAATATCCAGTGCACAAGTTTCAGAAGCAAAAATATAACAATTATTTAACTTACCTAAAACAAGAGGTCTAATACCAAAAGGATCCCTCAATCCAATAAGCTTTTTATTTGTCAGCATAACTAGAGCGTACCCCCCCTCTATTTGAAAAAGGGTATCGATAATTTTATCTATCATTTTTGCTCTTTTCGATTTTGCAATTAATTGAACTATAGTTTCGGTATCACTAGTAGTTCTAAAAATAGCACCATCTTGAACTAGATTATTTCTAAGTTGTATAGCGTTAGTTAAGTTTCCATTATGTGCCAAGCTAACACCACCGCTGTAAAGGTCCGCAAAAAAAGGTTGAATATTTCTAAAAGAAACCTCACCAGTTGTAGAATATCTATTATGCCCAATAGCTGATTTACCAGGTAGCTTTTTTATTACCGTGGGGTCGGTAAAGTGATCACCAACTAACCCTTGTCTCTTTTCTGAATGAAAAGTTTCACCATCGAAAGAAACGATACCACAACCTTCCTGTCCTCTATGTTGTAGAGCATGCAAGCCAAGAGCAACTAAAGCAGACGCGTCTTGATGATCTGAAACACCAAAAACTCCACACTCTTCTCTAGGTTTGTCTAATTTAAATTTTTTCAATTTTTTCTTTAGTGTTTATTATATCTTCGTAGTCAGGAAATTCCTCAATAAGTAAATCGCTTCCTTTTTTGACAAAGTTGAAAGAATAAGCATTATTCGTTGACATACCCCATTTGTCATAAGGATAAAACCAATTTAAAAGAGAAAATAAACACACTGTTACTACATAACCTTTAAATAGCCCAAATAGAATTCCAAATGATTTATCTACAGACCCAAGACCAGTCCACGTTACGGTTCTTCCGATTGATTTCCCTAGGAGAACACTAATAAACAAAGTGACAATAAAAATAACAACTCCAATTCCTACGTTGTTTATGAACTCAGACTCAATATAATTGCTTACCCAAGGTTGCAATACAGGCACCAAAATTATTGTTGTTATAGTTGAAACTATCCATTTTAGGGAAGAAAGAAAACTCAAAGAGAAACCTTCAGCGAAGCATTTTATAATATTATATAAAACTATAAGTACAAAAATAACATCAAACAGAAGAACTTCTTCTTTTGCAAATTCTATAAAATTACTCATTACCAAAAGGTTTTAAAACTAATATGAGTTTTGGCAAAAGAGTTAAAACAGAAATTAAAGCTAGCAGCATTGCTATCCCTGTAAATACACCAAAATATATTGTAGGTATAAAGTTTGACAAAATTAAAATAGAAAATCCAAAAACAATAGTGATTGATGTATTCAGTATAGCAACGCCAACTGTACTATGGCACCTGTCTACTGTTTCATTGTAATTTTTTATTTTTTCAAACTCTTCTTTAAATCGATAAATATAATGAATGCTATTATCTACAGCTATACCAATAGTAATTGCCGCTATTGTTATTGTCATCATATCTAGTGGGATGCCAAGAAGACCGATAATACCCAAAATAAAAAAAGCAGCCATAAAATTAGGAACCACACCAATCAAAGATAAGGTTAAATTTCTAAAAAGAATTAAAAACATAAATGAAATACCAAGCATGACCACACCTAAAGTTAAAATTTGAGACTTAAAAAGACTTTGCAGAAGATTATTAAATAAAATTAAAACCCCAGCAAGTTTATATTCTTCTTCTGCTAGGCCTAATTTTGATTTTAAGTCATAATTAATTTTATTAATTAAGTCATTTCTTCTCAAATCTTTTAAAGAATCTTTTATCCTAACGCTAATTCTTGCCTCATTATCTTTTACAGATATATAAGGAGATATAATTTCTTTCTTAATTTCCTCAGGTATTTTACTATAAAGTACACCTGTTTCTAATGTTTCAAGTTTTTTCCCTGTTAAATCTTCTGCAACTCTAATAATCGAACCAAAAGAAATAACCTTTCCTATTTCCGGAAGAGAATCTAAATAATCATGAACTTTTAAAATTTTATCAACTTTATTTCGTGTAAACCAATACTTCGATAAATCATCGTTTTCATTTTTATCATCTTCATCCCACTCAGAAAACTCATCATCTTTTTCTTTTTTATTTTTACTAACTGGAAATTTTAAAATAATATCTAAAGGAGTAGTGCCCCCTAATTGATCATCAATTTTTTTCATACCTTTATAAATTTCAGTTTTTTGATCAAAATAATTAATAAAGCTATTTTCTACTTTTAATTTTGAAATCCCATAGATACTTAAAAAGATGACTATTAAAGAAATGCTAAAAATTACATATGTATTTCCTTTAGAAAAATTACTTAGAGTGTTTGTAATTTTTGATTTACCTTCATTTTGATTAATCGAATCTTCTTCTTTACTAAATAGATTAAGTAGAGCAGGGATGAGAGTAAATGTTACAATAATAGAAACGATAAGACCAAGAGACATCATCCAACCGAAATCAATGATTGGTTTAATGCCACTAAATATTAAAGATAGAAAAGCACAAATAGTAGTTAAGACCGTATAAAGAATTGGCCTAAACATTTTACTGCTGGCTTTATAGACGGCATCTTTAACACTTATATTTTCTATTTCTTTCTTTATTTGTAAAAACCTAACTGTGACATGAATATTCATCGCCATATTGAGTATTAGTAATAGCGCGATAAAATTTGAAGAAATTACAGTAACCTTCCAACTCAATAAACCTAAAATTCCTACCATCGCCCCAACTGAAAATGCACAGCCAAGTAATGGAATAACTACCCATTTAATTTTTTTAAAAATCAACCACAAGGTAATGACGATAAAAATAAAAACCCCAATACCAAAAACAACAATGTCACTTCGAATAAAAGACATCATATCGTCCGTAATCATTGGTAGACCACCCAAATGGACTTCGGCATTTACGCTGTATTTTTTTATAACATCTCTAATTTCATTAATATTTTGATGGTTTTTTTGATTATATATATTTCTGTAAGCATCATATTCATCGTTGAAAGAACCACGGTCTTTTTTTTGAGATTTGTTTAAATTTCCTTCTAATTCTAGATTAAAGTAATTGTTTTTGGTTTTAACAAATTCATTTAATTTTTTATCTTGCTTTATGTAGACTACTATTCCGGACGTTTTACCGTCAGCACTTATGATGTAGTTTTTGTAAATAGGGCTATTAATTATTTCCTCAAATCCCCTCTCTTTATCTATCTCAGGGTAGGATAAAGTTTTATAATTTTGCAACCTTTCCATTAAAGGCTCATCGCTGCTTTTTAGAAGCGGGACATCTATTATAGTTATTACCCCATCTACCCAATCTAATTTCTCTATTTTTGATTTAAGAAATTGGAGGTTAATTATAGTTTCTTCATCAGTAAAACTAGATACTGGCTCATAGGTTAAAACAAGATACTCTTTCGAACCATATCTTTCATTGACTTCTCTTAAATATTTTAAATCTTTATCGCTCTCAAGCAATAAAGAGTCCGAAGATGCATCCAAGGTAAAATCTTTTGAAAAATAAAGAAAATAAGCAAGCAAAGAACAAATTAAAACTATAGAAATTTTTGAGAAATCTATAATTACAGTTCTGTAGATATTGGAAAACATTACTTTAATTCAGATATATCTTAATTTTAAAATAACTAAAGTATTAATTTTTGGGTAAATCTTTGAATTTGGTAAATTCGCCTTCAAATTCTACATGGACAACGCCAGTTGACCCATGTCTATGTTTGCCAAGTATAAGCTCTGCGCCACCATGAATATCACTCATTTTAGACTGCCATTCAGCAAATTCTATTGAACCTTCTTTGGGCTTTTTTCTTTCAAGATAATATTGTTCTCTATAAACAAATATAACAACATCTGCATCTTGCTCTATAGATCCTGATTCTCTAAGATCTGAAAGCTGTGGTTTCTTGTCGTCTCTTTGCTCAACTGCTCTTGATAGTTGTGACAACGCAACAACTGGCACATTAAGCTCTTTTGCTAAAGCTTTTAATCCTTGTGTGATTTCAGATATCTCCTGAACTCTTCCGTCCATTCTATTTGAATTAGTTTTCATTAACTGAATATAATCCACGATAATTAATTTTAGTCCAAATAATCTTTTAATTCTTCTTGCTCTATTGCTAAGAGTCGAAATTGCAATTGCTGGAGTTTCATCTATGTAAAGAGGTAAATCGTATATACTTCTAGAGGTTTCTATATACCTATTCAGTGTATCTTCAGATGCCTTACCTGTTCTTATTTCATGAGATGAAATTCTAGCTTGTTCAGATAAAATACGAGTTGATAATTGTTCTGATGACATTTCTAATGAAAAAAATGCAACAGATCCTTTTTCATTATTTTCCTGCATATTTTTAGCAGCGTAAAAAGCTATATTAGTTGCAAGAGCTGTCTTACCCATTGAGGGCCGACCGGCTATAATAATAAGGTCAGACTTATGCAACCCACCTAATTTTTGATCTAAATCTGTTAAACCAGTTGGAACACCAATTATACCGTGATCACTCTTCATTGCTAAAGTAGCCATTTCGATAGTTTGATCAACAGCTTGATTAAATTTCATAAAAGTTTGTGAAAAGTTTCCTCTTTCGGCTAAATCAAATAATGATTTTTCTGCGTCTTCGATTATATTTTCTCCAGTCTTTTCTGCTTGATCATCTTTGGCCTGATCTTCGATGCCATCAGAAATAAATATTAATTCTCTTTTCACATACATTTCATGAACAATTTTTGCATAATCAATTGCTTGTTTTACCGAAGAAGAAAACCTTGTTAATTTCACCAAATAATCAACGCCTCCAACTTCGCTTAAGCCCGAATCATTTTCAAAATAATTTTTAAGTGTAATAGGATTTGCTATCATTCCTTTATTATTCAAGTTTTCCATGACCTCATAAATCTTTCTATGGATGGGGTCAAAAAATTTACCTGCATTTACAATATTTGATATTTCGTCAATTATATCATTGTTGACCAAAACTGAACCAATGAGAGATTGTTCAGCCTCTATATTTGAAGGTAATTTGTTTTCATTTGTTGAAGTAAGGCTTAAATTTACTTTTTCCATTGCCTACATAGTAATTGAAGAAAAATTAATAGAAACATAAAAAGTTACACACTTTTTTTTTTACCTGTGGAAAAATGAGATTTAAACTTAAATAGAGTCTATTTTATCAACGTGTAAATTTACACTTGCAGTGACTTCAGCATGGAGATTTACGTTGATTTTATATTTACCAGTTTGCGTAATTTCTTGTCTTAAATCAATTTGTGAGGGGTTAATTTCAACTTTTAGTATTGCCATAAAAGCACTAGAGACTTCTTTAGGTTTTATTGAACCGTAAAGTTCACCATTTTCTTTAGATTCTTTATTAAATTTTAAAATTTTATTTGAAATTTTTGAGGCAATTACTTTAAACTGACTTTTAGATTCTTCATTTTTTTTATTTAACTCAACTTTTTTTTTACTTACAAATTCAACATTTTCTTTACTTGCTCTTAAGGCCTTACCTTGTCTTAGCAAATAATTTCTAGCGAAACCATTTTTAACTTCAATTTGCTCTCCAATTTTTCCAAGTTTCAAAATATTTTCTAAAAGTATGACTTGCATAATTACATTAATCCCAAAATTTTAGCTTTTTTAATTTCACTTGCTAATTTTCTTTGCTTGTTTTGTGAAACAGAAGTAATCCTTGAAGGCATAATTTTATCTGTATCCGAAACATATCTTTTTAATAATTTTATATTTTTGTAATCAATAATTGGTGCATCTTTTCCTGATAGAGGACATTTTTTAGAAAATCTAGAATCAGACTTTTGAAACAAACTAAGTTTGTTTAATGGATTTTGTGGTCTTTTATTTAGTTTATTATTTTTTCTTTTCATTACTTTCTTTAAAATATTCTGTTTCGGTATCTAATTTTTTATATTTTACAGTTAAATACCTTAGTAGAGAGTTGTCAATTATGCTGTTTTTTTTTATTTCTTCTAAAGTCTTGTTTTCAGCTTCAAATTTGTAATGAATATAAAAACCTTTACTGAAAGCTTTAATTTTTTTGGCAAAACTAAGCAGACCCCATTTTTCAACTTTTATAAGTTTTCCATCTGTTTTAGCAATGATGTCTTTATATTTTTTTTCTATATTAATCAGCTCAGGGGTAGATAAGTCCTGCTTGGCTATTATTGTATGTTCGTAAAAATTCATTCTGCAATTATTAATTGTTTATTTATTAAAAGAACGGTTTTATACTATTATAAATTCGTCAATTCAATACTAATAATGTTATAAAAAACCATTAATACAAATGAAAGCTATACTGTTTCCAGGCCAAGGTTCACAAATTGTCGGGATGGGATCCGAATTTTATAATAATTTTTCTGCGGTTAAAAAACTGTTTGCAGAAGCTGATGATAAACTTAATTTTAAAATTTCTAAAATAATACTTGAGGGTCCTGAGAATGAACTTAAACTTACTCAAAACACTCAACCATCTATCCTTCTCGTGAGCTACTCAATATTTACTGTTTTAAAAAATGAATTTAATTTTAATATGGAAGATATAAAATATTTTGCCGGTCATTCCCTAGGAGAGTATAGCGCACTACTTTGTGCTAATGCCTTAAGTTTTCAAGATTCTTTACATTTACTATTTGAGAGAGGTAAATCTATGCAAGAAGCTGTGCCTGTAGGAAAAGGTGGTATGCTAGCAATTCTTAAAACTGATATTGAAGAAATTAATAACTATATACTCCAGATAAAGACTAAGGGCGTCTGTGAAATTGCCAACGATAATGCAAATGGACAAATTATTGTGAGTGGTAACATTGAATCTATTGAAGAATTAAAAAATATTTTAAAAGAAAATAAAAAAAAAAATATTTCTTTACCAGTGAGCGCTCCCTTTCATTGTTCTTTAATGAATCCTGCTGCAATTAATATGAAGAAAAAAATTGACATAGTGAATTTTAGAAAACCAGATTTTGAAATAGTCAGTAATGTTACCGCTGCACCAGTGAATAGCTCAGAAGATATTAAAAAATTTTTAGTACAGCAAATTTACTCAAAAGTTAGGTGGAGAGAAAGCATAATTTATATGGGAGAAAAAAAAATTAAAAATTTTATAGAAATTGGGCCTGGTAAAGTTTTATCAGGCTTAGTAAAAAGAATATTGCCTGAGAGTAATTCCTTTAGTATTAATTCAATAGATGATATTAATAGATTAAAAAATGAATCTTAAAAATAAAAAAATACTAATTACTGGAGCAACAGGCGGTATAGGCCACAGTTTGGTAAAAAAATTTTATAAATTAGGCGCAACTATCTTAGCCACTGGAACAAATGAAGTTAAACTAGAACAATTAAAAAAAGAATTTAAGGATATTAAGATAAAATCATTTAAGCTCGATCAACATTCAGAAATAGAAAATTTTATAGATTCTTGCCACTCTGAACTAAATGTTATTGATGTTTTAATAAACAATGCAGGCATTACCTCAGATAATCTTTCTGTGAGATTAACTACAGAGAATTGGAAAAAAGTCATTGATATAAACTTAACCTCAACTTTTTTAATGTGTAGGCAGACTATAAAAAAGATGCTGAAAAACAAACAAGGAAAAATAATAAACATTACTTCAGTTGTTGCGCACACTGGAAATCTTGGACAGGCAAATTACACCGCATCTAAAGCAGGTATAATTGGTTTTTCAAAAAGCTTGGCTATTGAGTACGCCAAAAAAGGAATAAATGTTAACTGTATTTCTCCAGGATTTATAAAAACTGACATGACGGATAAAATTAACGATGAATATAAAAAAATGCTTATATCTAAAATTCCTAGCGGAGATCTCGGAAAAGGGGAGGATGTGGCCAACTGTGCTGCTTTTCTTTCCTCAGAAATGTCCGATTACATAACAGGGGAAACAATACATGTTAATGGAGGCATGTATATGGCTTGACAATTATTAATATTGATTTAATAACAAATTTTATCATAAATCGAATATAGGAATTTATATGTCAGATGTTAGTACAAAAGTTAAAAAAATAGTAGCAGACCACCTTGGTGTTGAAGAAGAAAAAGTGACTGATGAAGCTAGTTTTATAGATGATTTAGGGGCAGACAGTTTAGATACTGTTGAATTAGTAATGGCATTTGAAGAAGAATTTGGATCTGAAATTTCCGATAGTGAAGCAGAGAAAATTTTGACAGTTGGAGATGCCATTAAATTTATAGATAGCAAACCTACTAATTAAATTTTTTAGCGAATTTTTGTATGACTTCCAGCAATGGCAGCATAATGTTAATTTTATCTTCCCCATCAGGGGCAGGGAAAACAACACTGACAAAAAAAATTCAACAAAAATATCAAAATTTTAAAATATCTATTTCACACACCACAAGAAAACCAAGGCTGAACGAAGTAGAAGGGATTGACTATTTTTTTATAAACCACAAAGAATTCGAAAAAAAAATTTCTAATAAAGAATTTTACGAATACGCAAAAATATTCGACAATTTTTACGGAACATCAAGAGATTCAGTTAATGAGCTATTAAAAAATAACAACAATGTTTTATTTGATATCGACTGGCAAGGTACGCAGCAATTATCTAAATTTAAAGAACTTAAATTGATTAAAATATTTTTATTACCACCTTCTAAAAAAGAACTAGAAAAAAGATTGATCCAAAGAAACCAAGATAATATTGATATTATTTCTAAAAGGTTAAAAGCTTATGATGATGACATTCATCATTGGTCGGACTACGACCATGTGATTATAAACGATAATCTTGAGAATTGTTTTCTACAAATAGAAAAAATAATTTTATCTAAAAAAAACGATACTATCTAAATCTGATTTTCATAAAATTCAGTAATTTTAAAATATTCATTTTCAGACAATTCGTTTGGTCTTAAATTTAGATTTACATTTATTTTCTCAGATGCTTCAAGTGGATTTTTGAATATTTTATTAAATGCCTTGTTTATCATTTTTCTTTTCCTTGAAAAAAATATATGTGAAATCTTTTCTAAATTTTCAATATTTTTAATTTTAAAATATTTATTTACAATTGGTTCAAATACTAGAACTGTAGATCTAACTTTTGGTACAGGATAAAAACTATTAGGTGAAACGTTAAAGTGATCAGTAATTTTTAATCTGGCAGCTGAGAGAACAGCAAGTCTTCCGTAATCAGACGTATTAAATGTAGCTAGAATTTTATCTGCCACTTCTTTTTGAAACATTAATATTAATTTTTTATATTTAGGCAACCATTTCTTGAATTTTATTAATTTAACTAATATTTGTGAAGAAATATTATAAGGCAAATTTCCAATAATAATTGAATTTTTTTTTATATTTTTTTCTAAATCAAATTTTAAAATATCCTCATTAAAAATTTTATAATTATTATATTTTTCAAGTTCATTTTTTAAGTTGCTTGATAATATTTTATCTTTTTCTATTAGAATTAAACTATTGGGTTTTTGCTCTATAATCTTTTTAGTTAAATTTCCTGTACCGGGACCAATTTCAACAATATTACAATTACTAATCTCAGCTAATTTTATAATTTTATTTAAAATATTATTATCAATTAAAAAATTTTGACCTAAAGATTTTTTTGGCCTAATCATTAATTTTATTCAAAAAATTAATAGCGTTAATTAAACTTTGAGGATTTGCCTTATTTAATCCAACAATATCTTGTGCTGTCCCATGATCTGGAGATACTCTCAAATATTTTAGACCTAGTGTTAAGTTAATAGCGTCATATCCATAGAGTGCTTTGAATGGAGCCAACACTTGGTCATGATACATACCAACGATCACATCGTAAGAGGTTATATTTTTTTTGTTAAATGCAGTATCTGCAGGAAATGGACCTTTAATATTTACCTTTAGTTTCTTTAGCTCAGCTATTGCCGGTGTAATAATTTTATTTTCAACCGAGTTAATTTTTTTTTCACTATTATGAGGGTTTAGACCTAAAATTGCTATTTTCGGTTTTTTTTTAAATAATTTATAATATGACTTATGAAGAGCTACCATTTTAGTTTTGATTAGACTAAAAGTAATTTTTCTGGTTACATTTTTAATTTCAATATGGGTTGTCAAAGGTACAACTGATAATTTTTTATTAAATATTAGCATAACTTCTTTGTTTTTACATTTATTTTTTTCTGAAAGATATTCAGTTACACCTAAGTATCTATTATTAAAAATTTTTTTATCTATTGGTGCATTTATAAAGCCTAAAATTTTTTTATCTATTGCTAAATTATGGGCAACATCAAAAGATCTAAAAATATAAAATTGAACCTCAGTTAGATTTGCATTGAAAGCTGAGGTAAATTTTAAGGGAATATCTAAAACAAAAAGCTTTTCCTCTCTTCTAAAATCTTCAAATTTTTCAATTTTAACTAACGGTATTTTAATATTTAATTTTAAAATTTGTTTTTTTAAAATAGAATAATTCCCAATAATAAATATATTTTTTAATTTCTTTTTGTTTTTCCACGCCTTAGCTATAATCTCTGAATTTATACTATTTGGTTCACCAGCGAGAATTGCAATTAAATTACTCATTGAAAGTCTACAACAATAGTGTTTTCGAGGTTTGCGAAGTGAGACCTAGAAAATAAATTTAATTTTTCTTGTTTTTTTTTCTCTAAAAAATTTTTTCTAATTTTTTTTACTTCCTCTTCAGTTTTGTTATCTTTAACCTTTTCAATTTCGTTTTCAAGGTCTACAGTATTGATGTTTGTTTGGTTTTTATAATACTGAAAAATTAATGTGTTCCACAAAAGCTCTATTTTATAATTTTCAAGAAAAACTTCATAATCAATATTAGATTGCTTAAAGATATTTTTTAATCCTTTCGAATCAGTGTTTAGTTCTTTTGCAATATTTTGAACATAATTTTTTAAATCTTGCTCATTATAATCCTTGATTTCATATTTGTTAATTTCACTTTTTTTTATTGATTTATTTATTAAATTTTTTACAGCATATTTTTTGTTATTATTGACGCTTGTTTGATTAATTTCTTGCTTTTTAATTATTAGGTTTGTAATTATTTCATTCTCAACATCTAAAGAAGTTATTAAAGATTCACCAACTTTTACAATAATAATGTTGTTAATTTGAGACTGTAAATTTAAAAAAATAAAATTATTGAATAAAATTGAGATAGAAATAATTATTAAAAAAAATTTTTTCATCTAGATA
>Ga0308010_1000599_pt1 | contig 22406 bp, 20 predicted proteins | sample Neamet129_FD_202368 | JGI IMG/M metagenome (GOLD analysis project Ga0308010, IMG submission 202368) | Marine microbial communities from water near the shore, Antarctic Ocean - #129 | ecosystem: Environmental > Aquatic > Marine > Unclassified | place: Southern Ocean | collected 2014-07-24 | reverse complement strand
GTAATTGTTGCTGGGATTCGCTTGCACCTATTGATAGGACGATAATCTCATCAGCATTTCCTTGCTCTTTAATTCTTAGCGCCTCTTCAAGCGCAATTTCGTCAAATGGATTAATGCTCATTTTGACGCCATCAGTTTCAACGCCGCTTCCATCTGGACGAACCCTAACACGCACGTTGTAATCAATGACACGTTTTAGCCCAACAATTATTTTTCCCACCTGTCTTTCCTTATATATTTTTTAGAATCGTATTGTCTATGAGAGTATACTTTGGTACAAGTATATAACGCTTTTTTTGTTAATTTTTTTTAGCTGGTACTAGTTTAACTATGCTCAATAATAATGTACTAATATCACTATCGAACCTATTTATTTATTTATTTATAGAAGTAATATGGGATGAGCGGGTAACTAATAATGATAGGTTTGTGACTAGTGGGCACTGAACCTTTACTTGAAGGTATTCGAGTATTGGATATGAGTCGAGTATTGGCAGGACCATGGGCAACGCAATTATTGGCTGATTATGGTGCCGAAGTAATTAAAATAGAGAAGCCAAACGTTGGGGACGACACACGTCAATGGGGCCCTCCATGGCTTAGTGGTGATAAACGGGTCAATCGATCGGATGCGGCTTATTTTTTAGCTGCAAATAGAAATAAGCGTTCAATAACCTGTGATTTCTCAACAAAAGAAGGCGCCTCAATAATAAAAGAGCTGGTTAAATCGTGTGATATTTTGATTGAGAACTACCGACCAGGAACACTAGATAAATATGGCTTGGGTGAAGAGCAACTAAAAAAAATAAATACTAACTTAATATATTGCTCAATTACTGCTTTTTCTGAAACATCGAGTAAATCCAATGAATCTGGTTATGATGCTATGATTCAGGCTTCTGGGGGCCTCATGAGTATCACGGGCGAGATTGGAGGCAAGCCACAAAAAACGGGCGTTGCGATAGCTGATATTATGGCTGGGATGTATGCTGTTTCAGCTGTATTGGCATCACTTTATCGAAGGGAGCAAGATAAAAGAGGGCAACGTATCAATATCCCCTTATTTGATAGTCAAGTTGCTTGGCTAGCAAATCAAAGTATGAATTACTTAGTTGGGGGGCGAGTTCCTAAAAGAGAGGGCAGTGGCCACCCAAATATTGTCCCATATCAAACATTTTCAACGAGTGATGGAGATATAATGCTAGCCGTTGGTAATGACAATCAATTTAATCAGCTAATGAAATGCTTAGGTGAAACTGATGAATTATCTATAAAAAGATTTAAGAAAAACTCTCAAAGAATTGATAATAAGGATGAAATAGTTAATCGACTTCAAGATATCTTTCATAAAGAAAATACACAATATTGGCTATATTTACTTAAAACGAAGGGCATTCCATGCGGCCCAATTAATAATATTCATGAAGTATTTGAAGATAGTTACACAAAAGAGCGAGATATTTTAAAGCATATAATCACCTCTGCTGGAGATAAGATACCTACGGTAGCTAACCCTGTGTCATTTTCCAACTATGATATTCATTATGACAAAGCGCCGCCATTACTGGGTGAACATACGGATGAAATTTTACGCGAGATTTTAGATCTTTCTGCTAGTGATATAGGTAAGCTTCGAGATAAAAATATAATATGAAAGAAAATGCATCTGTTTACTCTTGGTTGCAGGCAAAAATAAATAATAAAGAGGTTATTTTAACTGCCTCTTCTTATTTGGCGCGAGATCTTTTGAAAGAGTATGATAAAAATCAATTAAGATTACAAAATAGGGCTTGGGCATCTCCAAAAATATTTTTTTGGCGTGACTGGGTAAAGTATAGATATTTAAATAACACCAGTATTAATAACTCCTTAGTTCTGGATCGAAATACTTCTCATATATTATGGGAACAATGCTTTCAAGAAGCTTTTGATGACCCTCTCATCAGTGTTAATCGCTTGGCGGTTGAAGCTCAGGATGCATTTAAGAAAATATGTGATTATTGCATTCCATACGACGAGATAAGTGAATCTGACAATACAGAAGAGGCGAGATTATTTTCAAAAGTACTGCAGCTGTATCTAAAGAAAATAACGCTGAATAATTGGCTGGACCCGTCAATGCTAACCGATCATTTACTTCAGTCTAGCTCTGGCAAATGGCTTGAAAAAGAAGATTACCAAGGAATAACATTCGTTGGTTTTTATGATGCTCCGCCAATCCTAGATCAACTGACCGCTTCTTTGAGTAGTGAGCTTAATGTTGAGTATATGGCCTATCAGTCCTCAGCATGCAATGTGACATACAAAACTTATAAAGATCTTGAAGCTGAATACAGATCGGTCGGTGCCTGGGTAAAGTCGATTTTAAAAAAAGAACCTAAATCGAAAATAGCTGTTTTAGTAAATGATGTTCATAGAATTAAAGAGATTCGTTACTTAATTATGGAGGGGTTATCACCTGGCTGGCAATATAATGATGATGGGTCGACATGCATTGATGATTCTACTGGTGATAATCTAAGTACTTTTCCCGTTATATTCGTTTGTATGCTTTTAATAAGATGGTATCAATCTGCATTATCATCAAAAGAATTAAGCTTATTGTTAAGAAGCTCATTATTTCAGAATATAAATGCTATTGGTTCGAATTCAATTGAAGGAAAGTTAAGATTATTGCCGGATAGAGATTGGTATATTGAGGAATTTCTGGAAGTATTTAATGAGGGCTTGTCTGAAGACGAATTAGAGGTGAGAGTAATAATAACTATTCTTGGAAAAACAAACACGCTTGTTGCTGAAAAAAAATTAATCCGAGAATGGTTTGAGATTATTAATGATGATCTTACCTTGATTGGGTGGCCCGGAATTAATCATCCTTCTGATCGCGAAAATCAGCTTCTTTCTAGCTGGTACGAGTTGCTCAATCAACTTGAAAACACTCAAATTATTCATAAAAAGGTAACTCTTTCTTATCTCACTAATCGTTTGTTGAGCACTATTGAGAGTGCTGTATTGCGTTCTGAAAATTCATTAAATTGCTTGAATATACTCAGTTATGAAGAAGCTTCTGGTGTGGAATTTGATTATTTGTGGATGTCAGGCTTGGACAATGAGAGCTGGCCAAAAAACATAAAGTCTTCGTCTTTCATTCCATCTGAAATCCAAAGAAAGTTTGACATGTCAGACTGTCATTCATCGGCATCAATTATTAAGCAACAAAAATTATTGGACTCACTATCTCTAGCTGCACACCATATTATTTATAGCTACTCAGCGAACAAGAATGACCAGTCATTAGCATTTACCTCAATGATAGATTTCAAGAATGATAATGATCGAAGTTGTAATGATCCGGGTTGGTATTTGTCATCGCTCTTGGATTACAACCTAATTATTACAGAAGAGGGCATTCCAAAAGTTCAGAATAACGAGTATTTGACAGGCGGCACAAGTACAGTTGAGTCTTATACCACTGATCCATTTTCAGCTTTTGCAAAAGGACGACTTTCGGTAAAACCATTAAATAGATTTATGGCTGGTATTGGGCCCCTCTTGAGAGGTTCATTGTTACATGATTCATTGGCAGAGCTATATTCTGATAAGCCTTCCTTGATAGAAATTCAATCCTGGACAGATGAAGAAAAACAGTCTCGTATTGAGAAAGCAGTTAACGAGACATTTAGCAAAGAAATCACTGGTAGTAATTCTATTTTGAAGCGACTCTTTGAGTTAGAGAATTCACGTGCAGTGGCTATCTTAAATTCCTTTTTAATAGATGAGGTTAAGCGTGATCATTTTAAAGTTAATGAGGTGGAAGAAAAACTCAACTTTACACACGCGAAACTTAATTTGCGTCTAAGAGTGGATAGGATAGATCTTCATCAAGATAAGACTTTTCATGTAATTGATTATAAAACTGGTGCCACTAAAAATATTATAGACATGAAAAATAAGATTGTTTCCTATCAGCTTTTTGTTTATGCGGCAGCCATGCAGAATAAGCCATCAACAGTATCTTTTGTAAATATTAAAGATGCCCATGCTATAAATTATATTAGTGCTGGCTTGCATGATTTTAATCAATCTAAAAATAATAAGCATAAGTCGGTAGATATCGAAAGTGGAGTTCGTGAAGTACATGAAATTCTTAACAAGATTTCCGCTGGAGATACGCGTATTAATCTTTATTCTCAGTTAGATCGTAATAATAGATTAAGGTATTTACATGTACTAAGTCGTGTCCAAGAGCTGAATAATGAATGATGATAATACTTCCATGACAGCGGATGAATGCAATCGCAAAGAGGCGTTAGATATAAGTAAATCTTTTATTATTCAAGCACCTGCGGGTTCCGGTAAAACAGAAATTTTAATTCAACGTTATCTTAAACTATTGGCATCTGTTTCCCAGCCCGAAGAGATTGTAGCAATAACATTTACGAATAAAGCTGCAAACGAGATGAAGCAAAGAGTTTTGAGCGCAATGGCAGAGGCGGTATCTGGGATTGAGCCCGCTAAGGATTACCAAATTAAGACCCGCCAATACGCTAACGAAGTCTTAAGAAGAGATAGAAAAAAAAGTTGGAACTTAACGCATGCCCATAAACGCATGAAGATTTTAACCTTAGACTCTCTATGCTCTGATATTGTTAATAAGTCTCCCGTTACATCAAAATTTGGTTTTGGTAAAAAATTATTATCAAATCATGAGCTAAAGTCTATTTATCGATTGGCGGCAATATCGTCCTTAAATTCAATATCAGAAGAATTTAACGGTACCCCTGATGCAGAAAAGCTATTAATACATTTAGATGGCAATCTTTATAGGTATATTGATTATTTAGAAAAGATGCTTGGCACGCGAGATCAATGGATGGACATCGTTGGCTCAGGCGCCAATTTAGATAAAACAAATCAAAATAAATTAAGAAAGCAGCTTGAACGAAATATACAGAATCTAATAATAGATCATCATTATAAATTGATAGCTCTATTTCCTGAAAAATTATTTTTACGTTTGCCGAGTGTTTTTAATTTTATAAAAGAAAATAATGATAATTTCTCATATCTACCAGAATTAACCTCTGCTTCAATGCTTGATTCTTACGATGCCAATAATTCATGGTGTTGTATCGCTGATCTTTTGCTAACCAAATCTGGAGCTTGGCGGAAAACAGTCAATATAAAAAATGGTTTTTCAGTTGATGCAAGAGAAGAGAAGAAAGAAATCAAAGATATAATTAACGAATTGAGTGACGTGGATAATTTGAGAGAAGTATTGCATGCAGTTAGGTTTCTCCCGGGCTCTAGTTATGATGACCAACAATGGGCAATTTTAATTACCTTATTTAAGTTACTGCCATATGTTGTGGCCGAGCTAAAAAATATTTTTGCTCAGAAAAATATCGCTGATTTTATTGAAATGGCTGACTGCGCTCGTTTAGCCCTCGGAGATGTTGAGTCACCGACAGATCTTGCACTAATTCTTGACTATAAGCTTAAACATATATTGGTAGATGAAATGCAAGATACATCGACACGTCAATACCAATTTTTGGAAGCATTAACTCGTGGATGGGAAGAGCGAGACGAGAGAACCTTGTTTCTTGTTGGTGATCCAATGCAATCCATTTTTAGGTTTAGAAATGCACAAGTTTCTCAATTTATAGTTTGCAGTAAAAGGGGGATTGGTGATGTCTCATTGAAGTACTTAGTACTCAATAATAATTATAGGTCAGGTACCGAATTAGTAAATCAATTTAATCATACTTTTACGCAAGTCTTTCCTTTTTCTGAGGATTTAATAAGAGGTGCAATAACATACACAAATGCGATTGCTGGGCCTGGCAAAATAAACCCTGGTGAGTATAAGGTTCATACTCTTTTTAATAGTAATAAACAGAAACAAGCCACTTATACCGCTGAGGTAATTAAAAATAAGTTAGAGAATACTTCTGGCAGTATAGCGATATTAGTTAGATCGAGGCCTCAATTGACTTTATTGCTCAGCCAGTTACGTCAAGAAAATATTAATTACAATGCTGTCGAAATAGATAGATTGACTGATTTACCTGAAATAATTGATCTCTTGGCCTTAACAAGAGCGCTTTGCCACAAAGAAGATAAGGCAGCATGGCTTGGATTGCTTAGGGGTCCAATGGTGGGATTAACTTGGATCGAATTGGTTGCTTTGATGAAAAATGCCAAGAAACAAAGTATTTGGAGTCTATTACAAGATAAAAAGAGCCTTAAAGTTTTATCGAAAAAAAACCAATCTCAACTAATTAAATTTTGTAAAAAACTTTCGCCTTATGTTGATACAGGTAGCATGAGATCGTTGCGTGATCGTGTTGAGTTGGCATGGTATGGATTGAACGGTCCAGCACTAATCGTCAATAAAGAGCAGCTAGAAAATATACAAAAATATTTTAATGCATTAGAAGTGATAGATGTTGGGGGGAGTCTTGAGGATTCGTCTGAATTAGAGGAGAAAATTGATGAAATTAGAGTTTCCAGTATAGATCATAAAGAAGTTCGTATTCATGTCATGACAATACATAAAGCTAAAGGATTAGAATTTGATCATGTCATTCTTCCGTCAATAGAAGGCGCAACAAGACCGACAGAAAAATCAGTTGTAAACTGGTTATCTCGCCCAACAGACTCAATTTCTGATGATATTGTAATCAGCCCGATAGGGTCAAATGATACTGATAAGCTGCACTCATATATTCAAAAAACCATTAAAGATGGAGAGGCGCTTGAATTAGATCGATTGTTATATGTTGCATACACAAGAGCGCGTGAGTCATTAGATGTAATTGGTAATGTAAAAGTTAAGCAAAATGATATTGGTTTATCTTTATACCCGCCCTCTAAATTAACATTATTGGGACGATTATGGCCTTCCTTGAAAGCCACTTATGAATATAATATGCAGAGTGCAAATATTTCTTTTGATGAGCCCTCCATTTCAAAATCAGTTTATATTGAACCATCTTTAAAACGTATAAATGATATTTATCTAACACCGTTTGGCACTTCATTCCCAAAAATTGAGTCGTTTGGTTTAAATACGGAGATTGCGGAAACAAATAAAATTGAATTTTCATGGGTAGGTGAAAATGCTAAAAATTCTGGAATAATTATTCATCGATGGCTGCAAAAAATTTCGCAGGATAATAAAATTCCATCTCTCAATGAAATATCATCACTAGATCCCATGCTAGCGAATTGGGCGAGAAATATTTTTGTAAAAGACGATCAGCTCGCTGATGTCTTAAGAAGAGTTTATTCGGCTATTCAAAGTATTATTGAAGATACGCTTCATCATAAAATCATATTAGGCGAAGGATTTTCAGAATTAGCTCTTACTGGGATATGGGATAACAAGCGTTATTCTGTTGTTATAGATCGTATCCACATAGATAGGGATAAGCAGCATTGGGTCATTGATTATAAAACAGGTACCCATGAAGGTAGTTTTCTATCGGAATTTATAGACTCAGAAGTTGTTCGCTATAAAGATCAGTTAAGTAAATATGCTGAGATCTATAAAAATTACAGTGGTTTTCAACCAAAAGTAGCGCTTTATTTTCCGAGCCTTAAAACTCTTCGCGTGGTTGAGATTTAGAGTTTACCTTCAAAACGAAATTCACGTTGATTTTTATCATTGGCGGAACCTAAAAAATTTAAAAAAACTTTTATATCATTTGGCGTGAAGACATTTGGTGCTACAACACCTGATATTAAATAATTACCGGTATTATCGACTTTAAGGGTCCCTGCAACATCTAACAAAGCATTTTCCCCCTCAATGCTGCCGATGACATTCTCTTTTGTTGGCCTGAGTTTAATTACATAATTACCTATTGATTGATTGGATAATCCTGAGATTGTTAGGTTTTTGATAATAATATCACCGTCAATTTTAAGAGGAATATTTTCTCTTAACTTTAGATGCTTGATAGCAAGTTCAATGTGACCGTCTACCCCAAGATAACTGGCAATGATGGGCAGAGTACCTGCAGATAAAAAACCTTTTAGATTATTAAATTCGATTGTTCGATCGATATTTTTATTTATTTGAGTTTCTAGATAGCCGTTAAGTGGATACAATGAGATGTCAAAGCTTAGGTGGCCAAGAAGTATTTTTTCAGGATTAAATCGCCATTTTATATCACGAAAATATACTTTTTCATGTATAGCTTCACTGGCGTTACCGTTCCAGATTGTCCCACTTACCCCATTAATAAGCGTATCTTTTGTGATAATCCAAGGAAGGGCGGTCTTTGCTGGCAAATAATTAATAAGTCCGACTAGAGAGACAGCAAATAATATAAGGAAATATTTTTTTTTAATCATTTTTTAATTACGAATTAAGGTGATACTGGCATTAATAGCACCATCTTGATTGGTTTGTGCACGTGATATGTTTACTGTATCAACATTCGTGCCGAAGGTATTTTTTAACTCATTAAGTCCCGCTATTAAATCATTAAATTTAGCGTCATTTAATTCAATCCTTATGGAGTTTTCTCCGATTGGCTGGCTTCGCTGAAGATTACTATATAAATTATATTTCCTTAAGACACCGTCGATAATTACCACCAGCGGCTCATTATTCATTGGCTGTGGAATGTTTTGGTTGTTGTTATTTTTTATTTTTTGAAGGTATTTAATCTCAACTAACGACCACTCTAATTGCTTTATTCTATTCTCTGTGGAAGCGCTCTCCGATGTTAATGGCATCCATATAAATAGATACATTAAAAATAGTACTAAGATGCTTCCGCCGCTAGCGATAAGGATTATTTCACGTTGGTGAAGCGTCTCAAATGATTTAATCACAATATAACTGCCTTTATCTCCATACGGCTTTCAACATTATTGGCAATTTGATTTGTAGATAAAATTGTCGCTTTAAAAATTCCATTTTTATTAATTTCCCTTCGAATAGAATCAAGTAAAGTTATGTTGGGTGCAATTAATCTAATGATGGTTATATTTTCTTGATGTGTAACGGAAGTTAGGAGGATATCATTATTGCTATTTATTGCCCTACTTAACTCATTTAAGGAAGTTAAGAAAAAAGAAGCATCTGTCCTGGCAGGATTAGTATTTTTTATCATTGATACGATTCGTATAGGATCGTTAATATTAGTAGCATTTGGTTGGATGTTTCGATATTCACTCAAAAAATCGGCAGATAAATTCTTTTCATATTTAGTTAATTGAAAATAACTTAATGTTTTATTTACCATTGAAATCGCAATAAATACGAGTAATAAGTAAGCCACATAACGCCAGGGCTTTAAGTATTTAGTGTATTTTATTTGCGGCGCATACTCGCCTTGAAGTAAATTAACATAATTTGAGTTAACGATAATTTGAGATAATTTTTGAAGAGTGCTACCAGCTAGCAGCTTAATATTAACGTTCTCTTGTGTATCTTTCAGGCTCTCGTATTGATCTTGAGTAGAATTATTTAAATATACTTGAATATGATTTGTGTCTTCTTTTACTTCATCAATCAAATCATTAAGAGTTCTTATGTTTTCATTCTCAAGAACATAGGCCTTATTTAAGCCATTATTGATAAATATTTTTTTGGGCTCGACTAATACACTCACCGTCTTTTGGATCATCTGTAAACCAAAAATCTCTGATGTTATGCATTGAGGATGTATATCGCATTCCATTAATAATTTTTGATAAAACTGGAGCTTACTCTTCTCAATTACAGAGACCGGAATAAAATCAGTATGTTTAACTTTTTTGAATGAAAAATGCAGTAAATTTATATCACAAGCTAAGTCTTCTTCGAGCGCGAATGGGATTGCAGTTTTAATTTTATTGGTTGATTTTATTGGCAGATTTAAAAATGTTGTTGTTACATCTAGGGCCGGTAATAGAACAATTATTTCATTCAATCTGTATTTATCTGGAAAATTATTAAGCGTATCCGATTCTGGTTCTGTAATTTGTCTTCCCAATTCATTAACAGTCACCCATTCAGCGGAGTTCGGAGAGCTTTCATCAAGCCTGATGATAGTTTTATTGGCCATTGATTAGATACTCCCAAAACTTCGCATTGAGATAGAGGTATTACCATTCTGGTCTCGTTTGATATTACTGAACATTGTCATTGTTGTAGTATCTATTCTAATCATAAGCTTAAGTTGAAAATAATTTGAATTATTCGATATATTAGTTAGGTTTTCTGGAAGAAGTAAAGATTTAAATGAATTGGTAATATCAGCATATCCCGAAGGCATCCTTTCTTGCACTAATCGCTGCGTGTCATTTTTAGTTATTCCGGCATCAAGTGATTCTAAAACTTTTTGAGATGCGGTATTCACATTAATTTTTGTAGTAACAGGTAGTGCTGTTATATGCGGCTTTAGAGTTTTGTAGATATACGCATCAACAGAATTTAAAGAGAGTAATTCGCTGGCACTGATCATGGGTTGATTAGCGGCTCGGTAGGGCGGTGTAAGTTTCGTGTAATTATCATCTTCAGCCCCACCTGGGAATGTTGGGTATTGATCTGGGTCAATCCAATCAATAATTTCTGCAGCAATATTAGTTTGAATATTTAGAATTTTAAGTAAACGCTGAAACTGTTCTAATTGATTTTGGTTGATTTTTCCATCAGATGTAACAAGATTATTTACATTGAATTTACTCTGAAGATCAGTAATTACTCCAAAAATTTCACCGCCGTCAATGGGTAGTGCAGGTAAATCTTTTGCCCAAAATTCATTCAGATGATCTGACTGAGAGCTCAAAGCATCATCTCTTAAGAGCTTCATGATCCAGCTTTCCGCTCCAAGGGCAACCTGAATAGCCTGGTCCCTATTTAGAGTCGTCATTGTGCGGCGAGTATCAAGAATATTATCCCAAAGAAGGTTTGTGGAGATGATGCTTGTTACTGCGACAATCATCATAGCGGTGATTAAAGCTACGCCTTTATTATTTTCTTTGTTGTATGAAAGTCTAGTTATCACTATTTTATCTCAATCAAGCGATACACGTTCGTATCATCATTAAAATTTAGCGTTATTTTTACCGCTTTAGGAAGCACCTTAAGACTGTCAATTGGGTTGTATTCAATTGGCGGCCACTGCTCAATCCATTCATTATTATTTTTCATGAATGAAAAATTAAAACTATCAACATCATCCAATATGATGTCACTTTGAGTTATATTGCCGTATGTTTTATCTAAGACATTCCAGTGGAGTCGAGTCAACGCATCTCCATTCAGGATATAAGCGACCCGTTGAAGCGAGCTCCTTTTTAGTGATAGCGGATTTGACCAACCATGACGAGTAAATTCAATTGGATAAGCATTAGAAGTGGAGGTTGTTAGCGCTGCAAGTCGAGTGTTTCCAATCTCACTGCGCACTGATCTTTTTGCAAGCTGCATAAAATCTTGCTCTATCAGCCTAATAGTTCTCTGAAGCGATTGGATTTTATCCATACGGTCTGAAAGTATGTCTGCCGTAATTAAAGTCTGATTTAACGTGCCGTAAGCAAGGGCTGACAAAATCGAGAATATCCCTATTGCAACCAGGACCTCTATCAGTGTGAAGCCGGTCTGTTTAATTTTTGTCATTAGCTAGTAATTTTGAATTATCATGAATAAATCCAGTAATAGTCCTGTTTGGCAATTGTCTTGATGCGATGCTCACAGCTACATCCATGCGATACAAATCAACAACTCCCGTTTTTGATATTGTTGTTTCCCAGTTCCAGTTATTTCCAGAAAATATAATTGATCCATCTTGTGTTCCCACTTTTGGTTCAATATTATTGATTCTGTATTCGGCTAGTTTATTCTGTGCAATCCAATTCGCGTAAGTCCTATGTTGCATTGAATCAGCTCTCATAATATCTTGGCTTGTTATTGCAATAGCTGATCCAAGCGAGATGGCCACTATTGCTAAAGCAACCATAACTTCAATCAAAGTAAAGCCTGATTTATTACGCTTAACTGAGTTAATGAATAAGTAGCTGGGGCGTTTCATAGGGATTTTTATTCGCTATTAATATTTATTATTCCACCCAATGATCCAGATATTTTTATCCCGCGGTCATTGTCTGTGAAAAAATGGAGGTTAAAAGGGCTGATATCACCACTGGATAAAATTAAGATATGCGGTATCTTATTTGCTTGAAGATTTTCTGATGTTTTATTACTTGAATTAATTTTTTTAGTCTTTATCTCGATTTCTTTATTCTCAATGACCAGCTCATATCGCAAAGTTTTAGGGAATGTTCTTTGTTTTAATAGATGGTCATTTTTAAGATCAGTCCATGATTCAAGATTCGGAATATACTCAAGAAATTGATAGCCATTTTCAATAAATTCAATTCCAAAATCTCGACCTTGCATAATGGCTTCTTCTCTCGACAGCTCTATCAATGAAGTTAACCTAGTCGCATCAATAATTAAGTCATCGTTCTTATTTGTTGTGTTAATAGCAAACATTGATATTGCGCTAATAATGCCCACTATTGCAATAACAGTTAGTAGCTCTATGAGTGTAAAACCTCGAGCATTAGCGTCTTTTGACTGATCTAACAAAGCTGAGGTTTGGTATGGAGGGTTATTGTGGACTATCCCAATTGCCAATATCAGCATCATCACCGCTTCCTCCTGGTTGGCCATCACGCCCATAAGTATATATATCGACTTCACCATTTAATCCAGGCTGCATATAAAGATATTGATTGCCCCATGGATCTATTGGTATTCGATTCAGGTAGGGCCCTTTCCAGTTTCTGGTATTTTGTCCAACTGGTTTGGTTACAAGCGACTTAATGCTTTGCTCATTGGATGGATAGCTAAAGTTATCAAGGCGATACAATAGGAATGCACTCTCTATATTTCGAATATCTTGTTTGGCTGCAGAAATTTGTGCTTCACCGACTCGGCCAATTATATTTGGAGCGACAATAGCGGTAAGAATCCCTAAGATAATTACAACAACCATAATTTCAATCAGTGTAAAACCTGCGTCTCTTTTCTGTTTTTTCACATAATCACCTTAAGATTATTCATTCAATTGTTCTTTTTAACTATACACCGATTATAAGAATAAAAACTAGGAATAAGGGGCATGAACAATTAATGTTAATTGAAGATTGCAACGGTATAATACAATATAATTATAAGCATGGAGCTAATGGATGAATAATACGTACGCAGCTCTTTTTCCAGGGCAAGGATCGCAGTCAATCGGCATGATGGCTGAGCTTTATGCGGCATCAGAGATCGTTCGAGAAACAATCTCAGAAGCAACACCTTTCCTTGGCTTTGATCTTTGGAAGTTAATGCAAGAAGGTCCTGAAAATAAGCTAAATAACACATTATTTACTCAACCTGCGATGTTAGTCGCTGGGGTTGCTGCATGGCGATTTTTTGGATCTAAGTCATCTATCTTACCCACCATCATGGCAGGGCATAGCTTGGGCGAATACACTGCTTTGGTTTGTTCTGGTGCTTTAAATTTTAATGATGCAATCGATTTGGTTAATTGTCGTGCGCAATATATGCACAATGCATTAACTAATAGATCAGGAGCGATGGCGGCAATTATTGGGCTCAAGGATGAAGATATAATAGAAGCATGCGAAGAGGTCATAGGGTTGGGCGTTGTTGAGGCGGTAAATTTTAATGCGCCAGGACAAGTTGTAATCGCTGGAGACATAACTGCTGTTGAGAGAACAATTGATATTGCTAAAAAGAAAGGCGCTAGAAGGGCAATGTTGCTAAATGTGAGCATTCCATCGCATTGCGAATTAATGAAGCCAGCTAGCGTTCAGCTTAATCAAAAACTAAAGAGTGTTAATTTTAATCAATTTAATATTCCTGTTATTAATAATGTAGATGTTGATTTATATTCTGACTCAAATAGTATTGTAGATGGCCTGACAAGACAGGTATTTAGGCCTGTTCGTTGGGCGGATACAATTCGTTATTTCGTTAGTAAGGATATTCGAGTTTCTGTAGAATTTGGTCCAGGCGGAATTCTTAGTGGCCTCTGCAGAAGAATTGATAAATCTATTCATATTATTAAACTTGACTCTGTTGCATCAATTGATAAATTTAATGAGTTAGTTTTAAAAAATCCATCATCATTAGAGGAATAAAATGAGTAATATATTCTCTCCAACATTACTAAATAATAAAGTGGCTTTTGTGACTGGAGCATCACGTGGGATCGGGGCAGCTATTGCAAAATCTTTAACTCAAGCTGGTGCTTTTGTTGTTGGGTCAGCCACAACCGAGGCTGGAGCAACACTAATTACGACGAATCTAGACGGTAAAGGAAGGGGGATAGTTTTGGATGTTACGGACAGTCTTTCTATTACTGCCGCCATCAGTGATATTCTTAGTAAGGAAGAAACGATCCATATTTTAATCAATAGTGCGGGTGTTACGAAAGATAATTTGTTGATGCGTATGAAAGATGATGATTGGGATACAGTCATTAATGCCAATCTAAATGGGATTTTTCGACTTTGTAAGCTTTCACTTAAAACCATGATGAAGCAGCGATATGGTCGAATAATTAATATTTCATCGGTGGTCGGTTTAATGGGCAATGCAGGTCAAACTAATTATGCAGCTGCTAAAGCAGGTGTGATTGGTTTTTCAAAATCACTTGCCCGTGAGGTTGGTTCACGCAATATTACAGTCAATGTTGTTGCTCCGGGTTTTATTCAAACAGACATGACAAAAAATCTTACAACGGAACAAACAGAGAAAATGTTGGCACAGGTACCTCTAGGTAGACTGGGTAAAACTGATGAGATAGCTGCTTCTGTAGTTTTTTTAGCTTCAGATTCAGCGGCATATATTTCTGGTGAAACCATTAATATTAACGGTGGAATGTTAATGAATTGAATCCTGAGTAGATTGCAGGCTAACTTTCCCCTACAATACGGCAGCAGTAAATTAAATTATCGTTTAGATGATCTAAATTAATTTTTTATATTAAGAGGTTATGAGCGCTAAATAAGTTGATAGTTTAGATGTGTATCATGTTTTTTAGCTAGTCCTCAAGGAGATAAAAATGAGTAATATAGAAGAACAAGTTAAAAGTATTGTTGCGGAGCAACTGGGCGTTAAAGGCGAAGAAGTAACTAATGAAGCTTCTTTCGTTGATGATCTGGGTGCAGATTCATTGGATACAGTAGAGTTGGTAATGGCTCTTGAAGAGGAATTTGATACTGAGATTCCTGATGAAGATGCAGAGAAGATTACTACCGTACAACAAGCTATAGACTTTGTAACCTCTCACAAATCTGCATAAAAAGCGGGACCAGAGTAAAGAATCGTTTATTCTGCAAGTATTAATTAAAAACGCCTCTTCAGAGGCGTTTTTTTATTGTATATTCAAATATGATTCGGATCCGTTCTGATTCAAAATACTGAGTGATAATTTTAATCATTAGAGAAAATACAATTTTAATTAATCCATTTTATAAAATTAAACTATTAATTGTTTCTCTAGTTGCAATTCTTGTAACGTCCGTATGGATTTTCTACAAAACTTTATTTTCGACAATTAATTTAAATGATAAGCCGATTTTCTTTGAAATCGAATATGGTGAAAACTTTAGTCAAACCTCAGAAAAATTAAAAATGCAAGGCATTATTGATGGAGATATTTTACTCAAAATCTATGCAAGAATAAGTGCGAAGGGAACTAAGATACAAGCGGGCGAATATATGCTTGACGGAACAACAAATTTATTTTCAATAATTAATAAATTCGTACTTGGTGATATTCACCTACATCCTTTCACCATAATTGAAGGCTGGACTGCAAATCAAATGATAGAAAATCTTACTGCTTCTAATTTATTCTCAGGAAAAGATGAAAGTCCTTTTGCCATTAACTCAGGATTTTTAGAGGCAAACGAGAATATAGAAGGGTTATTTTTACCTGAGACATATTTATTTCCGAAAGCTACTTCAATTAACTCTGTGCTTTATAGTGCTCATGATGCACTCATTGAGGTTCTTCAGGAGGAATGGTTAAATCGTGCTAATAATCTACCTATTAAAACTCCTTATGAGGGCCTTATTTTAGCTTCAATTATAGAAAAAGAAACGGCAGTTCCTGATGAAAGATCGAGAATAGCGAGTGTATTTATTCAACGATTAAAACTTAAAATGCGCCTTCAAACTGACCCAACAGTCATTTACGGTTTGGGCGATAAGTATGATGGAGACATAACAAGAAGTGATCTACGAAGTGATACACCATATAATACTTACACTAGAAATGGGTTACCACCAACACCCATTGCATTGGCTGGTAGAGATTCTATTCATGCAGCGTTTAATCCTGCTGATGAAAAAAATATTTATTTCGTAGCCACAGGTGACAAAGATGGAAGGCATAAGTTTTCAACAAATAAAAATGATCATGATCTTGCTGTTAAGGATTATTTGGATAAAACTAGCAATAAAGCAAACTAAACAATATTAGAGTAGCGAAATGGCAGGAAAATTTATAACAATCGAAGGTAGTGAGGGTGTTGGGAAATCAACTAATATTAGCTTTATATCAAACTACCTCAAAAATAAAAATCTAACAACAATAGAAACACGCGAACCTGGTGGAACGAAGACTGCTGAAGAAATTCGACAAGTCCTTTTAAATACAGAAGGTGAAACTGTTCCAGAGATTGCAGAATTACTTTTATTTTTTGCTGCCAGATCTTTTCATGTGGAAAATTTAATAAAACCTGCAATCCAAAAAGGCCATTATGTTATTTGTGATCGTTTTTCTGATGCCAGTATTGCTTATCAAGGGTATGGAAGAGGTTTTAATATCAAAGATATTAATAAAATAGCTTCTTGGGTTCACGCAAAGGTGCAACCTGACTTAACAATACTCCTGGATGCTCCGGCGGAAATTGGCATGCAGAGAGCTAAAAAGAGAGGTGCTATAGATCGAATGGAATCAGAAGATATTTCTTTTTATGAGCGAGTTAGAAATGGTTATTTAACACTTGCGTCTGAACATAAGGAGCGCTTTGTTATTATTGATGCCACCCAGTCATTGAAATCAGTACAAGCTGAAATTGCATTTCATTTAGATGTTTTATTGACGTGAATAAGAAAATTTCACAGCAGCTGGAAAGTATTGATATAAATTGGCATAAAGACCAACAAGAATTATGGTTAAAACAGATTGAAAAAGATCAAGTTCCACATGCTCTTTTGTTACTAGGGTCTCGCGGTATTGGTAAAAGATCACTTGCTGTCTGGATGATTGGAAAATTTTTAAGTATTCCTCCAGATAGTTCAGCTCCAGCTTACCCTCATCAAATGCCTATGCATGCCGATATTCAATGGATTGCTCCTGAAGATGGTAAAAAATCGATTAGTGTCGATCAAATCAGAGTGCTAACCGGCGCGTTATCTAAGACAAGCTATTTAGGGATTGGAAAAGTAGCTTTGATTGAACCAGCCAATTTAATGACCCCTAATGCGGCAAATAGTCTGCTTAAGACACTTGAGGAACCAAGTGGTAATACCCTTATTATCTTAGTTGCAGATCTTCTACAAAATATTCCAGCAACCATTCGCAGTCGATGTCAGCAAATCAACATAGCCAAACCATCAATGGCAGATGCTATTCAATGGTTAGAGCGCGCGAATGATACGATTCATTGGCAGGATCAACCTAATTATCTTGTTGAAAATCCTCTCTTGGCGTTGGATATGAAAGATGATATTGAGAAGATACCTGCTTTTAAACAGCAGTTGATCGGTTTATCTAAAAAAAGCGAATCGCCAATACAGGTGGCTGCAGCTTGGAGCAAAGAAGACCCTCGTTTTGTAATGGACTGGCTCAGTCATTTTCTAGCCTCGATTATATACCAAGTATTTGATGAGAATAACTCTAGAGAGTGCGGGCTAGAATTATCTTTTTTGAATAAATTAAATAAATCAAATTTATTTTTCTTCTTGGACGCTGTCAATAAGCTACGTAATCAAGCGTTAGGTAGCTATAACTTGCAAATGGCCTATGAGGTTTTGTTGATTGATTGGTCTACAGGATTAGATTCCTGCAATCAAAATCAAATTATTTCTGATTATTTACCTGCTAATTTCTTTCAAGTCGCTAATGACGGATCAAAATGAGTTCTTACTTTATGTTTTGCCATCCCGGGTGCGCCTTGAATCTTGAGCCATGCTCTGCTTCAAGTTTTTTAAAGACGGATAAAATTTCATCTAAGCCGCGCTCTTTTGCGTATTGAATAGGCCCTCCACGAAAAGGGGCAAAACCAGTACCAAAGATGATACCAATATCCAGCATATCTGAATCAGCAACAATCCCTTCTTCAAGGCATGCTATTGCCTCATTAAGCATTGGTAATATGAGTCTATCTTCGGCATTATCTGGAATTTTAGCGGTTTCTGATGCTGTGGCTTTAGGTTTAGACACTCCAGCAACTGTCCATTTGTAAAATCCTGAGCCAGACTTTTTCCCTAGCTCATTGTTATCAACCATATCGATTAATCTTTTTGGGATGGGCCTGTTAAATGCTTTTCCCAGAACTTTTGAGACATTCAAGGCAACATCAATACCGACAGTATCAGCTAGTTCAACTGGTCCCATTGGCATGCCAAATTTTACGGCAATTTTATCAATATCTATTGATGCCATTCCATCTTCACTAAGATGCATTGCTTCGGCCATGTATGGCGATAAAATTCGATTGACAATAAAACCCTCTGAACTTTTACAAAGAAGTGGTGACTTACTAATTTTTTTAACAAAGTTGAATCCTCTTTGCAAAGTCTCTTGATCAGTATCATCACAACTAATAATCTCAACAAGAGGAAGCTGTGAGACGGGATTGAAAAAATGCAGACCGATGAACTTTTTGGGTTGCTTTAGATCGGCCCTTAAATCTTCTAATAAGATGCTCGAAGTGTTCGTAGCTAATATGGCGGTTGGCTTCATATTGAGTTCAAGTTTTTTATAAAGCTCTTTTTTTGCTTCTAAGTTTTCATAGATCGCCTCAATAACTAAATCTGCCTTTGCTATACCTGCACCTTCAAGATCCTCAGAAAGACGGAGCCTTGTTTTATCTAAAACGGATTGATTTTTAATTTTTTTTGTAAATAATTTTTCCGCTCTTTTTAGAGCTGGGGCAATATCTTCACTTGATCGGTCTTGAAGAGTGACATTAAAGCCCTTTAGAGCACACCAACTGGCTATATCACCACCCATTATTCCCGCACCAATAACATGAATATTGTTAATGTTAATTTCACTTGAAGCGAATTGTGATTTCAATTTATTTTGCAAGAAGAATATTCGAATAAGATTACGGCTCGTGCTACCGCACATCAATTTTGCCATTGAGCGTGCTTCAGCACGATAGCCCGTGTCTGATGAGGCGCCATGATCTTTCCATAAATTTATCATCGAGTACGGTGCAGGATAATGATTTTTATTGGCCTTTGAAGAAACTTGTTTAATTAAAGCTTTAACAATAAAGCCCCTTAAGAAAAAGAGATTCAATATTTTTTCAATCAAGGGTGCGGTGGTTTGTTTTGGTTTGGCTTTAATCATGGATCTCGCTTGATTCTGCCATTCTTCATCATTACATAGACGATCTATTAAGCCATTTTTAAGAGCAGCTTTAACGCGAATTGGTTTTCCAGTTAGCATTAATTTCATAGCGGGTCTAACGCCAGCAATCTTGACCGCTCTGACTGTTCCACCAAAACCAGGATGCAAGCCAAGTTGAACTTCAGGGAGGCCTATTATTGGTTTGTCAGACTTAATTGCGATTCGATAATTACAGGCCATGGCCAATTCAAGCCCGCCACCAAGAGTGTGACCATTAATCACGGATAGCGTGGGACAAGCTAATGCTTCTAGAGCATCCAGTACCTTTTGACCTTGACGAATTAATGCGTATGCTTTTTCTTCTTCATTGATTTTGGTAAATTCTTTGATATCAGCGCCCATGATAAAGCCATTTTTCTTACCAGAATAAATAATTAATCCACTGGGAATATTGAGCTCTAAATATTCAATAATGGTGGCAAATTCTTGCAGTACAGATGCCGATAGAACGTTGGCGGAACTTTCGTGTTTGTCGAAACAAAGCCACGCCAAATTATCGTTATCTAGATTTAAATTCCAATGGTTAAATTTCATTTTATCAGTCATGCTTAAAGCCTATAATAATCGTATAATTTTATTAGTATAATTTACTATTATTTTTAACACATTACTTTTTTTAAAAGAGGCTAATTAAGTGACAATTGTAATAGCGCATAGAGGTGCTAGTGGCTATTTACCAGAACACACGCTGAGTGCTGTTGCACTAGCTTATGGTATGGGCGCAGATTTTATCGAGCAAGATATTGTGCTGTCTAAGGATGATATCCCCGTCGTTCTTCACGATATACATTTAGATCAGGTTACAGATGTTGCCAAGGTGTTCCCAGGCAGAAGTAGGGCGGATGGCCGATGGTATGCGAGAGACTTTGCACTTGAAGAGCTAAAGCTTTTAAAAGTGCATGAACGAGGTTATGCAGATAATAGTGGCCCAATTTTTCCTCAACGTTTTCCTTATCAACAAGGTTATTTTCAAATTCCTACCTTGCAAGAAGAGATCGATATCATTCAAGGCTTAAACCACTCCACGGGTGGCAATGTAGGTATTTATACTGAAATTAAAAAACCTGCATGGCATAGAAAAGAAGGAGCTGATGTTGCCTTGCATACTTTAAATGTGCTGCATCAGAATAATTACAAAACTGATTTAGATAATATTTACTTGCAGTGCTTTGATTCGCAAGAATTAAAACGAATTAAATATGAGCTTAAATCTGAGTTGCCCTTAATACAGTTAATTGGTAAGAATTCTTGGGGTGAATCAGCAGATGACTTTGATCGGATGGTGACGAAAAATGGATGTAAAGATATTGCTAAATATGCCATTGGTATAGGACCTACAATGGATTTTCTCTATACGTTAAGCGTGCTTAATAATTCAGTTTCACCGACTAATTTAATGCAATTAGCAAAAAATCATAATTTATTGGTGCATCCTTTTACATTTAGATTGGATGGTATTCCATTGGCATTTAAAAACTATGAAGAAATGGTGATTTGGTTTGTGAGTGAGTTAAGGGTGGATGGTTTATTTACTGATTTTGTGGATAAAACAAACTCGATACTTAAAAAAATATGATGTTATAAAGATCACCTCTCTTGATAGAGCCAGCTAATCTGATGGGGATTCAAAATGGGTAATTTTTTTAAAGGTATAAAACAATAGGACTATGCACGCAATTTCCAGTTACAGCTGAGATTGCGCGTGCTAATGTCGTGGATCTGCATGGTTACCCAAAATATCTTTCGGATATAAATTTCATAACTAGTGAGATTAATATTGAGTGTGAAGTAACGGCAGCTGGAAGAGACTTACAACGATGACCGCTGTGATTCTACCAATAAACTCTGGGAAATTAATGAAGTCTAAGGGTTATTCAATTCTTGATGGGTTTCCTCTTGTTATCACGATATTGATGAACCCCCATAAACAAGCTACCTCTAGGGATAAAAATATGGTTGCTACAAGCTTTGCCGATCATTCGCTTGCTGATAAAATTCATGCCTTAGAGCTCAGTGATTATCTAATTTCCTATCAATGCTTATCAAAATTTCAATCCATTCTCTTTAGTGGGCGTAATTTAATCGATTGCTGATACTTGAAAGTCATCTCACTTAAGTGACAAATGGGCTTCCCAAATTGATTAATACATGTAATCATTGGTTACATAGAGGTATTTAATCTCTATATTCGTAGCAGAAGTAAGTAATTACAACTGCATGTGGTCCCATAATCATAATGATGATGGGTTGTTATAATTTAGTAAATACCGAACTTTAATGTCTTATTAATAACAATAGGCTGAGTTTTCGGGGGGAAATATGAACTTTAATATTCGTCGCTTATTAGCGAAATCACTTTGCATACTGGTTGGCTTTTCTGTTACTAGTGTCAATGCTATTGAAATTGAAGAAATAGTGGTTACAGCGCAAAAACGTGCTCAAAACCAACAAGATGTGCCGGTTGCACTCGATGCATTTACTGGTGACATGCTGCAAAAATCAAGCATTAAAACAATGCGTGATCTAGCTGGTATGACACCATCATTAGCTTCATTTCAAAGTCAAAGCGCTGGCTTTTCTAGTTGGGGTATTCGTGGTCTTAACACAAGCTCACAAAACTTTGGCCTTGAATCAGCGGTAGGTTCTTATGTTGATAATGTTTATCGTGCTCGTCAGAGCTCAATAAGCAATCAGTTGTCAGACATTGAAGCGGTAGAAATCCTGCGTGGA
>Ga0308010_1000587_pt1 | contig 22656 bp, 18 predicted proteins | sample Neamet129_FD_202368 | JGI IMG/M metagenome (GOLD analysis project Ga0308010, IMG submission 202368) | Marine microbial communities from water near the shore, Antarctic Ocean - #129 | ecosystem: Environmental > Aquatic > Marine > Unclassified | place: Southern Ocean | collected 2014-07-24 | reverse complement strand
TATTGATTCAGATACTGACAGCACATCTGATAATAAAAAGATTAGCCCTTCGGTTAAAATACTACTTAAGGAGCATGATCTAGATGCATCCATGATTAATGGTAGCGGTAAAGACGGTCGTATAACGAAAACTGACGTTTTAGAATACCTTAGAGATGACGAAGGGGAGAGCGTCAGATCAAATGATATTGATATGCCTATAAAAAAATCATTAAGCGATAGTGAGGAACCAGAAAGTAGTCATGAGCAGCGCGTACCAATGTCAAGATTAAGAGCTAAAATTGCAGAACGCATGGTTGAGGCTCAAACTCACTCTGCGATGCTTACAAGTTTTAATGAGATAGATTTATACGAAGTGATGGAGCTTAGAAAAAAATATAAAGAGTCATTTCTTGAGGAGCATTCAGTAAAGCTTGGTTTTATGTCATTTTTTAGCAAAGCCTCGGTCGAAGCGTTAAAGAAATTCCCAATTATTAATGCTTCCATAGAAGGTCAAGATATCGTCTATCATGATCGTTATGATATTGGTATTGCAGTCTCTTCTGAACGCGGTTTAATGGTGCCAGTAATAAGAGATTTAGACGAAATGAGTTTTGCTGATATTGAAAGATCGATAGCTGAGTTAGCGGTTAAGGCGAAGAATGGCTCGATCAGTATGGATGATCTAAGTGGTGGAACTTTTACCATCACAAACGGAGGAACCTTCGGTTCGCTCATATCGACACCAATACTCAATCCACCACAAAGTGCAATTCTAGGAATGCACGGAATTAAAGATCGCCCCGTAGTTGTTGACGGTGAAATTGTTATTAGGCCAATGATGTATGTGGCTTTAACATACGATCATCGTATTATTGATGGTAGAGAGGCGGTTCTTTTTTTAGTTAGTATCAAGGAATCACTCGAAGATCCTGAACGATTAATGCTTGAAATTTGATCATCGATTATGAATATAAATTATGATGTAATTGTTATTGGTGCTGGGCCAGCAGGCTATATTGCAGCGATTCGAGCAAGTCAATACGGATTAAATGTTGCCTGTATAGATGAATGGAAAAATCGTGATGGCTCTAATTCATTCGGTGGAACCTGCTTAAATGCCGGATGTATTCCATCTAAAGCATTGCTTGAATCATCAGAGCTATTTCACCGCGCTTCGCATGAATTTTCGGAACATGGGATCAATATTAACACCCCAATAATTGATATTGACGCCATGCAGAAACGAAAGAATAATATTGTCAAGCAATTGACTGGCGGTATATCCGGCCTTTTAAATGCCAATAAAATAGAAACATTGGTTGGTCATGGAAAATTTTTAGGTTCAAACCAAGTTGAGTTCACAGATTTAAATGGAGGCACCAATATTCTTCATGGGAAAAATATCGTTCTTGCCACCGGCTCATCACCAACAGAATTAAAATCTATTCCATTTGATGGCGATCATATTGTTGATTCATGGGGCGCTTTAGATTTCACTGATATTCCAAATAAGCTAGCTGTAATAGGTGCGGGCGTTATTGGTCTGGAATTAGGAAGTGTGTGGAGTAGGCTTGGATCTGATGTAGAAATTTTTGAAGCTTTGCCAGATTTCTTGAATTTGGCAGACCGAGATATTGCTAAAGAGGCAAAAAAACAATTCACAAGACAAGGTCTAAATATTCATCTTAATACAAGGGTGACTGCTGTTAAGAAAAATAATTCAACTCTAGAGCTTACTTATCTAGAGGGTGATGATGAGATTGAAAAAGAGTTTGACCGAGTAATTGTTGCTGTTGGCAGGAGACCGCATACAGATAATTTGTTTTCAGCTGATAGCGGCATAACATTAGATGAGCTAGGTTGCATTAATGTAGACGATCAATGTAAAACAAGTATTCCAGGGGTATATGCTATTGGTGATTGTGTCAGAGGACCAATGCTTGCTCATAAGGGTTCAGAGGAAGGTGTTATGGTTGCGGAATTGATTGCTGGCGACATTGCAGAAGTCAATTACGACATCATCCCCTCTGTTATTTATACCTCTCCAGAGATTGCTTGGGCTGGCAAAAATGAAATTGAACTAGTAAACGCAGGTATTGATTATAAAATAGGTATATTTCCGTTTGCTGCAAGCGGCCGAGCAAAAGCCATGGAGCAAGGCTCTGGCATGGTTAAAATAATCTCTTCTAATGAAAATGATCAAATTTTAGGCGTTCATATTATAGGTCCAATGGCAGGGGAATTGATTGGAGAAGTTGTTTTAGCAATGGAATTCGAAGCCAGTACTGAGGATATACAGAGAACAATTCATGCCCATCCAAGCCTGTCTGAGGCGATTCATGAGGCGGCCTTGGCTGTTGATAATAGAGCCTTGAATTTTCCAAATAAAAAATAATATTTTCTAGAATTATTTTTTCTAAACTCTGAGGTATCTTTGGATGGCTGTATTTGTTATTTCCGGTGCCTCTGTTTTCTAATTTATTTAGCATGCTTGTTTATTTATAAGTTTCTTTAATGATAGATAGTTTTCATTATTGAGAAATTTTGCTTTTTTAAATATCTGATTAATTTCTGATACTCTCATTTTTATGATTATGATTATTATTAATTTTAATTAGTCTTTATTGGAGATGCTTACTCCCGATTTAATCGGTATGATAGTAAATAAATATTTACATAAAAAAAATGGAAATCATTTATGGCAGGTCATAGTAAATGGGCTAACATTCAGCATAGAAAGGGAGCTCAAGATAAAAAAAGAGGTAAATTATTTACCAAATTGATACGTGAAATAACGATTGCTGCTAAGTTGGGTGGCTCAGATTTAAATTCTAATCCAAGATTAAGATTGGCTGTTGAGAAGGGAAAATCTCAGAGCATGCCAAAAGATAATATCTCAAAAGCTATCAAACGGGGTGCTGGTGAACTGGAGGGGATAGATTACCTCGAAATTCGTTATGAGGGTTATGGGCCGGGTGGCGCGGCAGTTATCGTCGATTGTTTAACTGATAATAAAAATAGGACAGTTGCTGATGTTAGGCACGCTTTCAACAAATATGGAGGTAATTTAGGCGCTGATGGGTCTGTTGCATATATGTTTAGTTCCTTGGGTGTTTTATCATACGATAAACGTAATGATGAAGAGACTTTAATGGAAGCCGCTATAGATGCAGGTGCTGATGATATTATCACTGAGGATGGGGGTGCTATAGAAATAATTGTTGACCCTAATAACTATGATAAATTATGTGCTGTTATGTTAGAGAGGGGTTTTGAGCCAGCCACCAAAGAAGTAACATGGCGTTGCTCCACGATTACTAATTTGAACGAAAATGAAGCATCGACGATGATAAAATTAACTTCAGCATTGGAAGACCTTGATGATGTTCAGACTGTTTATAGTAATGCTGAAATCGCAGATGAGATACTAGCGAATTTATGAGATTTTTTTGTTGAAAACTGATCAGCGTATATTGGGAATTGATCCTGGATCGAGAGCAACTGGGTTTGGGTTAATTGATCTAATTAGCGGTCAGGTTAAGTATTTAACAAGTGGGATCATTAAAAGTACGAAAGGTGATTTTACCGATCGTTTAAAGGTTATTAATCAATCTGTATATAAACTCATAAAAGAATATAATCCTGATATTATGGTCATTGAGAGCGTTTTTGTGCATAAAAATCCATCTAGTGCATTAAAGCTCGGTCATGCAAGGGCTGCGGCGTTATGTGCAACATTTGATTTCGATGTCACAGTTTTTGAGTATGCGCCGAGGGAAATAAAAAAGGCAGTGGTTGGAACTGGAGCAGCTTCAAAGGAACAAGTTCAGCATATGGTGGTATCTTTACTTAAACTCGATGGAATTCCTGCTGAAGATGCAGCTGACGCATTAGCTGCTGCTCTTTGCTACAGCAATCAAAGAGCAATGATCGAAATGCTTAATGCCATGGAGTAATGGTGAAATAAATGATTGGATCACTAAAAGGAAAAATCTTAATTAAACAAGCACCACAAGTGCTTATAGAAACCTATGGAATAGGTTATGAAATTGAACTTCCTGCAAATACTTTTATTGAGATGCCAAAAATTGGTGAGGAAATTTTCCTTTATACGCACCTTCAAGTTAGGGAAAATGAGCATACTTTATTCGGTTTTTCGAACCTAAATGATCGTTATTTATTTAGAATGCTTTTAAAAATTAGTGGTGTGGGAGCTAAACTAGCATTAGCAATATTATCCGCAATGAGCGTTAGTGACTTTGAGCGTTGCGTAAGAACTGAAGACAGTAATACTCTCGTTAAAATACCTGGTGTTGGTAAAAAAACAGCAGAAAGACTGGTAATAGAAATGCGAGATCGATTAACTGATATTATTGACAACCCTTCATTAGGCCACCAAAAAGTTGGCGCCAATAACGCTCGAGAGGAAGCGTTTGATGCGTTATTATCACTGGGTTATAAAGCAGCTGAGGTTAAAAAATTAATGATGTCAATTCAAAACGATGATGCAACGGCGAGTGATATAATACGACAGGCTTTAAAAAAGGTTACTGACTAAATGGATAATATCGAGCATGATCGCTTAATTAGTGGAGATGAAGTCAGGGATGACAAGATTTTTGACCGTGCCATAAGGCCAAAAACATTAGCAGAATATGTTGGTCAAAAAAATATGCGAGAGCAAATGGAGATATTCATAGAAGCTGCCTGCAAACGATCCGAACCATTAGATCATGTGTTGATATTTGGCCCGCCAGGATTAGGAAAAACAACATTGGCGCACATCATTGCGCATGAAATGGGCGTTAAACTAAAACAAACATCTGGTCCTGTATTGGAAAGACCGGGTGATTTAGCAGCATTACTTACAAACCTGGAGCCAAATGACGTTTTATTTATTGATGAGATTCATCGCCTGAATGCTGTAGTGGAAGAAATTTTATATCCTGCTATGGAGGACTTTCAATTAGATATTATGATTGGTGAGGGCCCTGCTGCACGCTCGATAAAGTTGGATTTACCGCCATTTACTCTGGTTGGAGCAACCACTAGAGCTGGTTTATTGACTTCACCGTTGAGGGATAGGTTTGGCATTGTACAGAGACTAAATTTCTATGAAATCGAAGAGTTAGCTCAAATCGCAAATCGCTCTGCAAATATACTTGATTTAGAATTAGATGAAGGTGGTAGTGATCAATTATCAAAAAGAGCTAGAGGTACGCCACGAATAGTTAATCGGTTATTAAGAAGGGTTCGGGATTATGCTGAGGTTAAGGCTGATGGTAAAGTGACAGAGAAAGTAGCAAATGATGCGTTAGATATGCTGGAAGTAGATCCAAATGGATTTGATACGATGGATAGAAGGCTCTTATTAGCAGTAATAGAAAAATTTGATGGTGGTCCCGTGGGGATAGAGAGTCTTGCTGCAGCAGTTGGCGAAGAGCGAGGAACGATAGAGGATGTGATAGAGCCTTACTTGATACAACAAGGCTTTATGATGCGAACCTCGAGAGGTCGTGTTGCAACAAAAAATGCTTACCTACATTTTGGATTGAACCCGAGCAACCAAGAGCAAAGTGTTAATCGGGATTTATTGGGATAGTAACTTATGACTGTTTTTTTTGAGGAATTCATAATATGACAACAAATATGTCGTTTATAAATCTTATATTGAATGCGAGCATTGTTGTTCAGTTAGTGATGCTGTCTTTGTTGCTAGCATCAGTTGGCTCTTGGAGTATTATTTTTTCAAAGCAAAAGCTGATAAAGAAGATAAAAATAGCTTCGGATAAATTTGAATCAAATTTCTGGGCTGGTGGTGATCTAAATACTCTGTATCAAAATTCTATTAAAAGTGATCATGATGATTTGGGTATGCCTAGTATTTTTAAGGCTGGATTTCAAACCTTTAATCGTTTGTCTACCAAATCATCTATTGCGAAGGATAAAATGTTAGAGGAGTGTTCACGCGCAATGAGAGTTGCTCAAATGAGGGAAGTCGATAAATTAGATCAAAGTCTCGCTACACTTGCCACAATTGGTTCAATCAGTCCATATGTGGGTCTGTTTGGAACAGTAATTGGTATTATGAATTCTTTCCGAGCTTTGGCTGGTGTTCAGTCTGCCACATTAGCAATGGTTGCTCCTGGGATTGCAGAGGCATTGATTGCCACTGCGATGGGCTTATTTGCGGCAATTCCTGCTGTTGTTGCATACAATAGATTTGCAGATAAAGTTACTCGATTAGAGATACGTTATGACAGTTTTTCTGAAGAGTTTATAAGTATCTTACAGCGTCATGAATTATATAAAAGTGATTAATAGTTGAAGTGTTAAAGAAGAGAAAAGTCATCAGTGAAATCAATGTAGTCCCTTATATTGATGTGATGCTTGTGCTGTTAATTATTTTCATGGTTACAGCCCCATTATTGACTCAAGGGATAAAAGTTGAATTACCTAAAGCGGGGGCAGAGCCAATTGCTGATACTTCAAGTCTGGCGCCACTAATATTGAGCGTGGATGAAAAAGGTGAATTATATATCAATGTTGGTGATGATGAGGATAAGCCAAAAGATGCTGAATCGATAGTAACTAGAACTAGAGCGGTGTTGGCGAGTCAACCTTCTACAATGGTTTTAGTTAAGGCGGATCGTAGGGTACCCTATGGCAATGTTGTTGGTGCGATGGTTCTTTTGCAACAGGGTGGTGCTAAAAATATAGGTTTTGTCACTGATGCTCTAGAGTCTTATCCTGTGCCAGAATAATCCAATAGCGAACATATGAATGCGTGATAAATACAATATTATTCCAATGACATTTGCTTGTGGATTGCATCTTTTTTTATTCATAACCATGATATTGGCATTCGATAGATCTGATGCCAATATCCCATCCAGACCTCTCATGATAAAAGCTGCCTTAATACAAGAGGATAATTTGTTTACCCCGCAAAAAAAAATGGCACAAGAAAAAAAAGTAGCTGAACAAAAAAAACGTGAGGCGGATGTTAAAGCTGAAAAAATACGAGTGAACAAAAAGAAACAAGTGGAGAATGAGGAAAAGAAAAAAGCAAAATTAAAAAAAATACAAGAACGTAAACAAAAAGAAGTACTCGACAAAAAAGAAGCGTTAGCTAAGCAAAAAAAAGAAGAAGAGCTTGAGCAAAAACGAGTTGATGCAGAAAAAGATCGCCTCGATGATATCATTAGACAGCGCGTAGAGAATGAAAAGAAACGTAAAGAATTAGAGGAAATACAAAGAAAAGTACAATTAGATCGTGAGCTTTCAATTGAGCAAAATCGACTTGACGCTCTTCGTTCAGGTGCCCTCAGGAGATATACTTTCGCCCTAGGAAGAAAGATCGAAAATAACTGGATACAGCCAGCTTCTGCCGACATAGGTATCAGTTGTATTGTTAATGTTCGGCAATTACCTGGCGGTGAAGTCATTAGTGCGATCGTAGAAACTTGTAATGGTGATGAATCTGTTCGACGCTCTGTGGAAGCAGCTGTTTATAAGGCGTCACCTTTACCTGATCCAGAGGATCCGAGTTTATTTGAAAGAAATTTACGGTTTATATTTGAACCTTATCAGTAATTAATTAAGTGGTTATAAGGACATAAATGCAACTTAGAAAATTATTATTATTAATATGCTTATTGTTTCATAACAATCTCTACGCAGAACTTACAATAAGAATTACACAGGGTGTTGGCAAACAAACTCCAGTCGCAATTGTGCCATTTGGTTTGGGTGATGATATGTCTGAATTGGGTGTTGATATAGCCGATATCATTTCCAATGATTTAAAACGAAGCGGTCGCTTTTCTTTAACCCCAATAGAGAATATGCTTCAAAAACCGACTACAGGGGCAGGGATAGATTTCGATGATTGGTCTATTCTGGGAATTGAAGCAGTTGTGGTAGGTCGTATTATAAAAATGAAGGAGGGCTCATTTAATATTCAGTTCCAGTTATTCGATATCTTCAAAGGTGAGCAAATTGTTGGTTACAGGATGCCAGCAAATGAGAAAACCTTAAGAAGATCAGCTCACCGTATTGCTGACATGATTTACAAAGAATTGACCGGAATTAGGGGCGTATTTGATACAAAAGTTGCTTATGTTAAAACCAATGTATCGCTTAATGAAACAAAGTACTCATTAATTGTGGCTGATTCTGATGGGGAAAATGAACAAATTGTTGTTACCTCAAACGATCCTATTATGTCTCCAGCGTGGTCTCCTGATAGCAGGCAGATAGCTTATGTATCTTTTGAGGGTGATGCCTCCTCAATATTTCTTCAAACTTTAAGAACGGGCAATCGAAGAAAAATTTCAGATCGCCCCGGGATTAATGGCTCGCCAGCATTTTCTCCGGATGGGAGAAAGCTAGTTCTTACTTTAGGGGGTGTGGATGGTAATTTGGATATTTATATTCTTGATGTTGCTACTAGATCCTTGAAAAGAATGACTTACAATAGATCGATAGATACCGAAGCCACTTGGTCACCAAATGGCAATGAAATTTATTTCACCTCTGATCGGGGTGGTGCTCCACAGATATACAAAATAGCTTTGAATAGTGATAAAGCTGAAAGAGTCACGTTCCAAGGTAATTACAATGCAAGGCCACGTTTATCCCCCGATGGTAAAAAATTGGCTTTGGTCCACCTTTATAGGGGTGACTACAGAATTGCGATTTATGATATAGCTAAAAAGGATTTACTGGTATTATCTTCAGGCATGCAGGATGAATCACCAAGTTTTGCCCCTAATAGTGATACACTTATTTATGCTACAAAAATGAGAGGAAATGGTGTCTTGGAGACTGTAACTGCAGACGGGCTAGTTCGGCAAAGAGTCGCCTCTAAGCTTGGTGATATTAGAGAGCCAGTATGGTCGCCATTTTTAAAACTATAGGAATGTGTTACCTTAGGTTTTTGTCGTTTATGTTTTTAAAAATTTTGAATAATTGATACTTAGGAGTAGTTAAAATGGAGCGTGTAAAGTTTGGTTTAATTGGGTTTTTAGTTTTAGTTCTAGCGGGTTGTGCAACTCCTGGTAGCATGTCGAGTAATTCCGATAGTGGCTCTTCTATGGATGGGTCTGTTGTCGATGATGCTGCTGCGACATATGAGATGGGTATGGACGGAAGCAACAATCTTGAGGCTATGTCAGATGACAGCATGTCACAAGACCTTGAGACAATTATATATTTTGACTTTGATCGTTCTGAATTACGGGCTGAATATGATACTCTGATAAGCTCGCATGCATCTAATATGAATGCGAATACATTGCTAACAGTAAGGCTCGAAGGCCACGCTGATGAGAGAGGATCTCGTGAGTATAATATCGGATTGGGTGAGAGAAGGGCGCAGGCAGTTAGGCGTATGTTACTTCTCAATGGTGTAGCTCCAGCACAGATAACAACAGTTAGTTTCGGTGAAGAGAGACCTAACTCATATGGAAGTGATGAGAGTTCATATACACAAAATCGAAGGGTAGAGCTTGTAATTAATTAAGCGTATTAATTAATTTGATATGTTAAAAATTGCCTACATTATCGCTGGTATACTAGTTCTAGCCGGCTGTGCTGATATACCAGTAAATAACCCTTACCAAGGGCAAGGGGCGCTTAATTCAAACTCGAGTATTGCGCAAAGATCAAGCGATCAAAGTTTAATTGAGATTGTTCGTCAGTTAGATGATATTCAAAGCCAAGTTAGTCGAATTCAAGGTCAAGCAGAGGACTTGGAATATCAATCTCAGGCGACCCAAGATAGACAGAGAACTCTCTATGTTGATTTGGACGATCGCTTGCAGGATCTTGAGAGATCAATTAGTGCCTTAAATTCAATGAATGTTGTTAATGAGGAAAATATTATCTTTGGGGAATTGCCCGTTCCCGGTGGAACTGATGAGGAGAATTACCAAGCGGCATTCGAGCTTCTAAAAGAACAAAATTATGAATTAGCTTCACTTTCATTTATCCGTTTTTTGACCGCATATCCAGGCAGTGGCTTAATAGACAATGCACAATATTGGCTCTCTGAATCCTATTATGCATCTAATCAGTTCGAGCAAGCATTGGCTCAATTTTCTAAAGTTATTAATGAATACCCACGATCGAGAAAAATTCCAGATGCTTTACTGAAGATTGGCTATTGTAATTTTGAGCTGGGTAACTGGGATCAAGCGCGCTTAGTTTTAACTAAAATTCAAAATGAATACCCACAATCAACGGTCGCGAAACTAGCAGAGCAGCGTTTAAAAGTCATGAATGATAGGGGCTTGTAATTAAGTTTTATGGTTTTCGAAAGAAATAATCTAATCACCAGTTAATATATATTGATATTCTCTTGAGATTTACGTGAGGTACGGTATCATCCTCGCAAAATAAAATGAAAAATATGCATAATAGAATTAAATGATAAAAGGGGCGTTAGCTCAGCGGTAGAGCATTCGGCTTTTAACCGACCGGTCGTAGGTTCAATCCCTACACGCCCCACCATTTAAATCTTCTTCAATAATTAATCTTGCAATAAAAGTAATTAAATTAACTATAAGTTGAGTGTAATTACAATTAAAATACCTTTAATAAGATTTGCTTTGAGAAATTAAGATGAACGAACTAAATTGGAAGGTCTTTAAATTTGGCGGTACCAGTCTTGCAGACACTCAGTGTTTCGTCAGAGTGTCTAAAATAATATTAGATTGTTATTATCAAGAACCAGCTTTACGTCACGCTATAATAGTATCCGCATTGGGTGGTGTCACAGATTTATTGACTAATATTTCAAGAAACTGCAACGCAAGTAATTTACTTACTTCGAAAGAATATCATTCCATCAATCAACGTATGTCTGATTTAGCTAGTGATTTGCTTGATCAATCGGTAGCTGAGAAATTCTTGGCTGAATTATCAAGTGATTTTGATGCGATCAGTAAGTTGCTTGATCCTGACTCTACTCAAGATGATTGCCATGAAGATAAAGTTATTACTGGATTTGGCGAACTCTGGTCGGCAAGGATTCTATCACTTTATATCGAAAAATTGCTTGATAATAAAGACGCAGTTAATTGTATTGATAGTCGTAAAATTATCCACCTTCACTCAAGTGAGCTGGGTGAAGTAGTTGATTGGCAAAAATCGAGCGATTGCTGTAAAGAGTTAATTAAGCCACTAAATTCTAATTTATTGATTATTACGGGCTTTATCGCATCTAATGAATCAGGGTTTCCAACGAATTTAGGTCGCAATGGAAGTGATTATTCTGCTGCTATATTTGCTTCTTTATTGGAGGCACAAGAACTAATAATTTGGACTGATGTAGACGGCGTTATGAGTGCGGACCCACGTAAAGTTGATGATGCCAAAGTAGTAAGTAATCTATCCTACAATGAAGCAATGGAATTGGCTTATTTTGGTGCAAAAGTAATTCACCCAAAGACATTAAGCCCTATAATGAAACAAGAAATACCAATGTTTATACGAAACACATTCAATCCACATGCTGATGGAAGTAAGATATCAGCAGAGACCTCCTTTGATAAAAATATCAAAGGTATAACTGTTATTGATGCTATGGCATTAATTAATCTTGAAGGGACAGGGCTGATTGGTGTTCCAGGTACAGCGGATAAACTCTTTGTTTCACTTAAAAATGAGGATATTTCGGTAACATTGATTTCTCAAGCGAGCTCAGAACATTCTATTTGTATAGCTGTGAATGAGGTCGTTTCTGATAGGGCTAAAGAAGTTATCGAAGGTGCGTTTAAGGATGAATTAGCAGCTGGGTTAATTACAAAGATTGAGATTACAAAAGGTCAAAGCATCATTGCAGTTGTTGGTGATAAAATGGCCGGCCAAGCCGGTATCGCTGGTCAATTTTTTGGTATATTAGGTCAATCTAATATTAACATCAGGGCAATAGCACAAGGCTCATCAGAGCGAAATATTTCTGCTGTCATCGATTCGAAAAACTCACTTCAAGCACTTAAAAAAGTTCATGCAGTATTTTTTAGTAATGAACGAACTTTAACTATCGGCCTGATCGGTCCTGGTTTGGTTGGTGGTGAGCTACTCGATCAAATAAATACTCATATATTAAGTAATGCAAATACCCTTGGGATAAATGTTCAAATTAAAGCAATTGCTAAATCAAAGTATATGTTACTTGATAAGAGTTTTATTGACTTGAATGATTGGCGTGAAAGACTCAATAAGGATGCCGTTGCTTTCGATCTCGATGTTTTTGAAGCGCATCTAAAGAATAACTCTAATGATGAAATTTTAATAATTGATTGCACTTCAAATGAAGTCATAGCTGATAAATACACAGATTGGCTGCGACAAAAAATTAACGTTATCACACCTAATAAAAAAGGTTTGAGTGGTGATTTAAACTATTATAAAGATATAAAGAAAGCTGCACTAAAAAATAAATCTTATTGTTTCTATGAAACTACCGTTGCTGCAGGATTGCCAGTAATAAATACGATTCAGTCAATGGTGGAAACTGGGGATAGAATTCAATCTATAGAGGGTATTTTCTCTGGAACTCTGGCATATCTATTTAATGTATTTGATGGATCTAAGCCCTTCTCTAGAATTGTTCTTGAAGCTAAGGAGAGTGGTTACACAGAGCCTGATCCAAGAGATGACTTAAACGGTATGGATGTAGCGAGAAAATTAACAATACTGGCTCGAGAATCAGGGAGGGATCTTGAGCTTTCAGATCTTTCTATTGAAAGCTTAGTACCTGATGCTTTGATTGACTTAAGTATTGATCAATTTCAGGAAAAACTAAAAGATTACGATTCTGAAATACAGGCACGTTATTTAAATGCAAAGGACAATAACTTGACGCTTAGATATGTTGCCTCAATAGATCAAAACAATGATATCTTTATCGGTCTTAAAGAATTTCCTCTCGATCATCCTTTTAGTAATATTCAACTGACTGATAATATAGTTAAAATTCAATCAGATAGATACGCAGATAACCCATTGATTGTTCAAGGCCCTGGTGCTGGTGCTGGTGTTACTGCTGCAGGAATATCTGCAGATATTATAAATCTTATTAAACTTATAAAGTAGAAAAATGGATAATAAATACGTAACTGCGTTTGCCCCAGCTTCTATTGGTAACTTAGCTGTTGGCTTTGATATGCTAGGACTGGCAATAGAGGGTGCTGGAGATCGTGTTTCTGTAAGAAAAGTAAGTGAAAAAGGAGTCTCAATCAAAGAGATATATGACTTAAATGGAGACCCGCACCCCGATCTTTCGAAAAACTCAAATGAAAATACAGCTTCAATTGCAGCGCAAGCATTATGGCAGAGTCAAAATAGACAAGATGGCCTCGAAATGCTTATCTATAAAGGTATTCCCTTGCAGTCTGGAATGGGTAGTTCAGCTGCTTCGGCAGTAGCAGGTGCAGTAGCAGCTAATGCTTTGTTAGATATTCCATTACCAATCAAAGAGTTAATGCCTTACGCATTAGAGGGTGAGAAATTCGCTAGTGGTGGTATCCATGCTGACAATGTTGCTCCAAGCCTCGTTGGCGGTATGGTCTTTTGTCCCCCAGTATATCTACCCATGATCACTTCAATTAAAGTACCTAAAAATATCAGCTCTGTTCTGGTCCATCCAGAACTAATCGTTAATACAGCTGAAAGTAGAAATGGACTGGCAAAAAACTATTCAATGAGTCAATGGTTGGAGCAACAAAGTTATTTAGCCGGATTTCTATTGGGTCTTCAGAATAATGATTTAGGCCTTATAAAGAGCAGCATGCATGATGTTATCATTGAACCACAAAGAGCAAGTTCGGTGGTTTGTTTTAACGATATTAAATCTTCAGCTATCGAGATGGGGGTATTAGGATGCTCCCTCTCTGGAAGCGGCCCAAGTATCTTTGCTTTATGTGAGAATAATATTGCCTCAGATGTTAAAACAATGATGATGGAAATCTTTAATAGTAATAATATCGATTCTCAAGGGTGGGTAAGCTCATTAGACGCACCTGGCGCTTACGTGGAAAGTTAATTGTGAATTTTATTAGCACTCGTGGTAGTCAAATCTATAGTATCGATGAGGTCTTAGCTAAAGGTATTGCTGACGATGGCGGTCTTTTTGTACCTAAATTATTACCAAAAATTAAACTTGAGGATCTTTCTAGCTCAATGACTTTAGCTGATACGGCTAAAGTGCTATTGAAGCCATTTTTTAGAGAATCGCTACTTAAAAATTCTTTGAATCAAATCATAAGTGAGTCATTATCGTTTCCAATTCCTGCGGTAAAAATGCCCTCAGCTCAAAATTTATGGCTCCTGGAGCTTTTTCATGGGCCAACTGCTGCATTTAAGGATGTGGGGGCTGGATTTTTAGCATCTTGTATGAGTCGGTTGAATAAGACTGAAGATAGTCCATTAGTTGTTCTAGTGGCGACCTCGGGAGATACTGGTGGAGCTGTTGCTGCGGCATTTCATGGCTTACCAAATGTGAAGGTAATTATTTTATTCCCTAAAGGTAAAGTCTCTAAGAGGCAGGAGAAACAATTAACATGCTGGGGAGGTAATATCCTCTCTCTAAGCGTAAATGGTACCTTTGATGATTGCCAGAAACTCGTAAAGAGCGTTTTTGTTGATCCTAATTTACCCTTAAGATATCGCTTTTCGTCGGCAAACAGTATTAATTTTGGGAGATTATTACCGCAAAGTATTTATTATGCTCATTCCAGCTTGATGCATTTTAGGGGTAGGGGTAAAAAAGCTAATTTTATTATACCTACTGGGAATTTAGGTAATGGACTGGCTTGTATATTAGCTAGGAAGATGGGTTTCCCTGTTGGCGATATAGTGCTATCGGTAAATGAAAATCGGTTAATTGTAGATTACCTGAATGGCGCTGAATGGTTACCAAAAAAGAGTATTCAGACACTTGCAAACGCTATGGATGTTGGAAATCCAAGTAATATGGAAAGATTAAGTAGTCTTTTTGGTGATGCATCCAAATTAAAGGGTAAAATTAGAGCGGTTTCTGTTTCTGACAAAAATATCAGTAACGAAATAACTAGATTTTTTAAACAAACAAACACCATAATCTGCCCGCATACCGCTACAGCAGCTTATGCTTATAACCAGTTTAACGATGAAGTGAAAATGCATCAAGACTGGATTATTGCCGCTACAGCACATCCCGCCAAATTTGAGACTATTGTTGAACCATTGATTGATCAAGAGATTGCTGTTCCGGTTGAACTTGAGGCTTTGCTTGATAAGCCGAACTATGCATTTTCTATCAACCCTGACATAAGAGATTTTGAAAAAACACTTATTGATAAGTTTATTTAATAAGATATTATAATATATTGATTTAATTACTTAAAATTATCAAATATTAAAGAATTTTTTTGCATTTTCTGTACTGGATCTCACTATATCTTCTTCACTGTATGCTGAATATTTGGCGATAGTTTTTACAATTTCGTGTAGATATTTTGGTTCATTTCGACGTGACTTTGGCTTAGGTGTAATAGTACGAGGCAGTAAATAAGGACAGTCAGTTTCTATCATTAAACGATTGAGTGGAATTTTTTTTACTATATCTTGTAACTCCTTACCTCGACGCTCATCACAAACCCAGCCAGTTATACCGATATAGAGTCCCATATCCAGATAAATAGATAGCATCTCTTCTGACCCAGTAAAGCAATGGGCCACCGCTTTGGTAAGACCTTTTATATGTCTTTGTATTATGCTGGTGAAGTCACTATGTGCGCCTCGTTGATGGAGAAATACAGGTAGGTTGGTATTCTTAGCAATTTCAAGCTGACTCTCGAACGCATTAATTTGATCTTTTTTTGAAGAGATATTTCGGTAATAGTCTAGGCCGCACTCTCCAATAGCCACCACAGAGTCATATTGGCTCAATTCGTAAATGGATTGTTCTACTAATTTATTATAAGTTTCTGCATAGTGGGGATGTACCCCGGCTGTTGAATATAATATATCTGGGTATTTTTTTGTGAGTGCATAGGCGTTAATGCTCTCCTCATTAGTTGAGCCGGTCACAATTAACTGGCGAACATCTGATTCCAATGCTTCTTTAATGATAACGTCTAAATCTACTGTGAAGTCGCTGTGCGTTAGATTAGCACCGATATCAATTAAATAATCTTTCATTTCGCAGTATTTATTGGACTTTATTGCTCATTAATGATTTGACGTAATACATAATGCAAGATACCGCCATGCTCAAAATAGTCCCTCTCTTTTGGCGTATCGATTCGAATTTGAGTTTCAAATTCTACCCGATCACCGGATGAGCTTGTCGCAATAACTAAAGTTGTACTGTTATTGGGGTCGATATGACCGGAAATTGAATATTCTTCAGTACCATTCAGGTTAAGTGATTCTGCGTCATCATCATTAGTGAATTGCAGCGGGAGTATTCCCATGCCAATTAGGTTTGATCGATGAATACGTTCAAAACTTTTTGCAATTACCGCTTTTACACCCAACAGTAACGTGCCTTTTGCTGCCCAGTCTCGTGATGAGCCAGTTCCATATTCACTACCAGCAAGAATAATTAATGGTACTTGATCTTTTTTATATTGATTAGCTGCATCAAAAATGGTCATTTCTTCATTGTTTGGCTGATGATTTGTCCACCCACCTTCGGTTCCAGGTGCCAATTTATTTCTTAATCGAATATTTGCAAACGTCCCTCGCATCATGACCTCATGATTGCCTCGGCGAGATCCGTAAGAGTTAAATTCATTATCCTTAACACCTTGCTCGCGAAGATAGTCAGCTGCAGGACTTTCTTTTGCTATACCACCAGCGGGAGAAATATGATCAGTGGTTACTGAATCACCCAATAGTGCTAAAACTCTTGCATTTTTTATTTCAGTTATAGGATTAGGGTCTAATGTCATACCCTCGAAATAAGGCGGGTGCTTTATATAAGTTGATTTTTCATCCCATGAATATAATTCACTGGTAGTAACCTCAAGTGAATTCCAGTTTTCATCCCCTTTAAATACTGAGCCATAACTTGATTCAAACATAGTTGAATCGATAGAGGCTGAGAGCACGTCACTAACTGCTTTCTGACTTGGCCAAATGTCTTTAAGGAAGACATCGGCACCCTCAGTATCTTTACCTAATGATTCTTTAATGAGGTCATGTTGCATCGTTCCTGCAATCGCATAAGCCACAACCAAGGGCGGCGATGCCAAGAAATTCATCTGTACTTGTGGGTGAATCCTGCCTTCAAAATTACGGTTACCAGAAAGAATACTGCAACCAATTATATCTGCATCGTTCACGCCCTTTGATACCTCATTCATCAGTGGGCCCGAGTTCCCAATACAGGTTGTACAACCATAACCAACTGTTTGAAAACCCAATTGATCTAATGGTTTGTTGAGCTCCGCCTTTTGTAAATAATCCGTAACTACTTTAGAGCCGGGCGCAAGGCTTGTTTTTACCCATGATTTGGTCATCAATCCCTTGCTAACCGCATTTTTTGCTAGTAATCCAGCAGCTATCATTACCGCGGGATTTGATGTGTTGGTACAACTTGTTATCGCTGCAATTAGTAATGCACCATCTTCCATTTTGATTTTTTCATCATTAATTTCGATATCAATAGATCCACCACTATTACGATTTTCAATTGCATTTATAAGATGATGGTTGAATGTGACTTTAGCCTCATCCAGCGCAATTCTATCTTGAGGTCTTTTTGGACCAGCAATGCTTGGCACTACTGAGCTCATATCGAACTCAATGAGGTCACTGTAATCAGCATCTTCTTGATCTGGATAACGCCATAGACCTTGTTTTTTTGCGTAAGCTTCAACAAGTTCAATATGTTGTGGATCTCTACCCGATAATTTTAAATAACGTGTTGTTTCGCTATCTATTGGAAAAATAGCACAAGTACTTCCAAACTCTGGCGACATATTCCCTAAGGTTGCTCTGTCTGCTAGGGGCATGTCATTCAAGCCATCACCAAAAAATTCAACAAATTTACCGACCACACCTTTTTCACGTAGGATTTCAGTTACTGTTAGCACTAGATCTGTTGCAGTTGTTCCTTCACGCAGCTTACCGGTTAATTTAAAACCAAGTACTTGTGGAATAAGCATAGTAATTGGTTGGCCTAGCATAGCTGCTTCAGCCTCAATTCCACCTACACCCCAACCAAGTATTCCCAAGCCATTAATCATGGTGGTGTGTGAATCTGTACCAACAACCGTATCGGGATATAAAACATGCTTACCATTATCTTCTCGATCAAAAATGACTCGACTTAGATACTCCAAGTTGACTTGGTGAACGATACCCGTATTTGGCGGTACGACTTTAAAGTTTTCAAATGCATTTTGACCCCATTTTAAAAATGAGTAGCGCTCTTTGTTTCGATTGAATTCAATTTTATTATTGAGAGAGAGTGCGTTAATTTTTGCGTAATTATCAACCTGAACTGAATGATCTATTACTAATTCAGCAGGTGACAAGGGATTGATACTGCTCGCATCTCCGCCAAGTTTAATCACTGCATCTCTCATTGCCCCTAGATCAACAATCGCAGGAACACCAGTGAAGTCCTGAAGGATTACCCGTGAAGGGGTGAATGAGATCTCTTGATTTGGTTTGGCTTTAGGGTTCCAATTTGCAATAGCAATAATGTCATCACGAGTCACATTTTTACCATCTTCAAAGCGTAATAAGTTTTCCAGAAGAATTTTTAATGAGTAAGGAAGTTTTTTGACATCACCTTCAGTGACGGCATCTAGGTTAAAAAATTCATATTCTTTGTTGTTTAGTTCAAAGGTCGATTGAGAGCCAAAGCTGTTTCGCATAGCGGGTCTCCAAATATATTTATAAATAGTGGTTTTTAGTCATGTTGGCGCTGAATTATAACGGATGTTTGCATGAATTTGGGAAATTCTATATATAAATTTTTTATTTTATAACTTCATCAATTGAGCCACCGCCAAGACATCGGTCATCCTTATATAAAACCGCAGCTTGACCTTCAGTAATTGCACGTTGGGGTTCATTAAATATAATTTTTATTTTACCTTCTTCCGTTAGCTCAGCCTGGCATGCTTGATCTGGTTGGCGGTATCTGATTTTTCCATGACAGTTAATAATCTTGTCGCTCAGAATTAATTCTTCTGCTGCACCAATCCAGGAAAAGTTTGAAACTATTAGTGATCGAGCGTACAAATCCTTGTGATCGCCTTGTACTACTGTAAGGGTATTACTTGTAAGGTCTTTATTTAATACATACCAAGGCTTGTTATTACTATCTTTGAGGCCGCCGATATTCAAACCCTGCCTTTGACCTATGGTGTAATACATTAACCCCTGGTGCTTGCCAATTAGATTACCATTAATATCATTCATTGGTCCTGGTTGAGCGGGCAAATATTTTTCTAGAAATTCTCGAAATGGACGCTCCCCAATAAAGCAAATACCAGTACTGTCTTTTTTATCATGATTTAATAAACCATTCATTTTTGCCATATCCCTAACTTCATGTTTTGTGAGGTCACAAAGCGGGAAGAGGGTGTCTTTAAGTGCGTCTTCTTTCACAGCATGCAAGAAATAGGTTTGATCTTTATTCTTATCTTTGGGTTTTATTAATTCAGTAGACTGCTTATCTTTTTTAAGTTTCGCGTAGTGACCAGTGGCAATAAATTCAGCACCAAGTCTTTCGGCGTATTTTTTGAAAACACCAAACTTAATTTCTCGGTTGCATAATATATCTGGATTTGGAGTTCTTCCATTTTTATACTCATGAAGAAAATCTTTAAATACCAATTTGGCATATTCCTCAGAGAAATTGACGTGGTGTAATGGTATGGATAATATTTTACAAACTTTTTTTGCATCTTGTAAGTCATCAGCGGCATTACAATAACCATCCTCATCATTCCAATTAGTCATATGTAGCGCCTGAACATCAGCACCTTGTTGTTTAAGCAAGAGTGCCGCTACTGCCGAATCTACACCACCAGATAATCCTACGATTACTCGTTTATTTGTATAATTTTCAATTGGAATGGTCATTTTATTAAAACTAACCTATAAATTACGGTTCTATACTTAAAGTTGCTTTGTTAGTTTAGAGGCCAGACCTATATATGTTGATGGGGTTAAGTTAAGTAATTCATTTTTGGCATGACTAGGAATATCTAACGTCTGAATAAAATCAGATAAAATAGATTTATTTATTTCATTACCACGAGTAAGAGCTTTAAGTTTTTCGTAGGGCTCTGGGACACCATAACGTCGCATAACCGTTTGAATTGCCTCCCCAAGAACCTCCCAGCTATTTTCAATATCTTTATTAATTATTGTTTTATTAATATCGAGTTTATTGATGCCTTTAAGTAATGATTTGATGGCGATAACTCCATAGCCAATAGCGACTCCAAGATTTCTCTGCACAGTCGAGTCAGTTAGATCTCTTTGAAATCTAGAGATAGGCAATTTTTCTGCAAAATGACTCAATAAACTGTTTGCTAGACCTAAGTTACCTTCTGCATTTTCGAAATCAATAGGATTTATTTTGTGCGGCATAGTTGAAGAGCCTACTTCATTCTCTTCAAGCCTCTGTTTGAAGTAACCTAGAGAGATATAACCCCATATATCTCTACTCATGTCTAATAGAACCGTATTATAACGAATGAGGTTATGACAATATTTTGCCATCCAGTCATGCGGTTCTATCTGGGTAGTTAGGATATTTGGCTCTAAGTTAAGTGACTTTATAAAAGATGAGCTAATTTCAAGCCAGTCACAATCTGGATATGCGACGTGATGTGCATTAAAGTTACCAACTGCACCATTGAATTTGCCATATATATTTATTGAATTAAAGTCACTATTAATTAGGCTTAGTCTAGAAAGTATATTAGCAAACTCCTTACCTACAGTCGTTGGACTTGCTGTTTGTCCATGAGTTCTTGATAGCATTGGGAGTGAATGATGTTTTTTTGCTAATTGTTCAATCTTTTGATGCAAAGAGATCATTAATGGATTAATGATATTTGCACGAGCTTCATTAAGCATCATTGCATAGGCAAGATTATTAATATCTTCTGAAGTGCAGCCAAAATGAACAAAGTCATTTATGTTTTTATTATCTTTAAATTGTTGGCAGATGAAATACTCAACTGCCTTAACATCATGATTGGTCGTTTTTTCAATATTCTTAATACTCTTAGCATCATCAGTATTAAAATTGTTAATGATATTATTTAATCGATCATTGGTATTTTTATCAAATTTCTCAAGTTCTATTATATTTGGATTATTGGCCAGCATTTGAAGCCAGCGGATTTCTATTTCTACCCTAAAACGAATTAAACCATACTCACTGAAGATTCTGGATAGTTCTGATGTTTTCTCCGCATAGCGACCATCTAAAGGTGAAATTGCTGTCAGTTTCTCATGCGCCATAGCTTTTTATCACTAATTCTATAAAATAAGAATCATACACTAATAAGACGAAAATATAATGGTTTGCTGTATGATTAGTGCATTGATTTGTGTACTGAGGTCTTAATTATGGCAAATGAAAAATACAGAAGTGAAATTGACAGCATGGGGGAGCTTCAAGTTCCAATTGATGCCCTATGGGGAGCGCAAACGCAGCGTGCTGTGAATAATTTTCCAATTAGTGGAATAAGAGTGCCGCGCCAATTTATTGCTGCATTAGGGCTAATTAAATGGGCTGCAGCTACTGTTAATAATAATCTTGGCTTGTTGCCTGATAACAAAGCGAAAGCAATTTGTGAGGCATGTGAAGAAATAATTGAGGGTAACTATGATGGGCATTTTCCCGTAGATATTTTTCAAACTGGATCAGGTACAAGCTCAAATATGAATGCCAATGAAGTCATAGCTAAGCTGGCAACTTCTATACTCGGTAAAGATATTCATCCAAATGATGATGTTAATATGAGCCAAAGTAGCAATGATGTCATTCCTACCTGTATTCATTTATCAGCAGTTATAAACCTGCATGAGCATTTACTTCCTGCTCTTGAAAAATTAAATACTGCGTTAAAACAAAAATCTATTGAATTTAAAGACACCGTCAAGACGGGACGCACTCATTTAATGGATGCAATGCCAATTACTATTGGGCAAGAAATTGATGGTTGGCGATCTCAGATTCAACATGCACATGAACGAATTAATGATTCTATGGCACGTTTATCGCAGCTTGCTCAGGGTGCAACCGCGGTAGGGACAGGAATTAACGCACATCCTGAATTCGGTAAAAATATCGCAATTTTATTATCACAGAGAACTAATATCTCGTTCGTCACGTCTGACTCCTATTTTGAGGCATTAGCTACTCAAGATGCTGCTGTAGAAATGTCAGGACAATTGAAGACCCTGGCTGTAAGTTTAATAAAAATATCAAATGATCTGCGGTGGATGAATTCAGGCCCACTAGCTGGTCTTGGCGAAATTAGATTACCAGAATTACAGCCAGGCTCAAGTATTATGCCGGGTAAGGTTAACCCTGTTATTCCTGAGGCGGTTGCTATGGTTGGCGCTCAAGTTATAGGAAATGATACGACAATTACTATTGCGGGCCAGTCTGGAAATTTCCAGTTAAACGTTATGCTG